>JAEEGK010000982.1_pt1 | contig 71230 bp, 80 predicted proteins | sample 8958771 | NCBI WGS metagenome assembly JAEEGK01 (sample SAMN16246547, study PRJNA631951) | gut metagenome | biome: gut microbiome; feature: rumen; material: SC-attached | host: Bos | place: Iran: Karaj | collected 2018-10
GATGCTGCGTCAGGTACTGGCTGTGAGTGTGATCAGCAGCGGCATAGCTTCCGGCAGGCTGGTACACACCATCATGGTTGTGGTTCTTGGCAGCATAGGCAGTATCATGATTGTGGTTTGACAGAGCATAGTCCGCAAACTTATTCCACAACTCATTGATAGCACCAACAATCGTTTTGACCGTTGTCAGCAGAGAGTTGTCGGTTTTATCCTGTTTGCCGCTGATGTCCTGATGCTGCGTCAGGTACTGGCTGTGAGTGTGATCAGCAGCGGCATAGCTTCCGGCAGGCTGGTACACACCATCATGGTTGTGGTTAGACAAAGCATAATTCGCAAACTTATTCCACAGCTCATTGATGGCACCAACAATCGTCTTGACTGTTGTAGCCAGTGTGTTGTCGGTTTTATCCTGTTTGCCGCTGATGTCCTGGTGCTGCGTCAGGTACTGGCTATGCGAGTGGTTCTTGGCAGCATAGGCATCATCATGGTTGTGTCCGGCATACGAATAGAGGTGCCATGACCACTGATAAGAACTGCCAATCGTAACTCGTTCTGCCCATCCATCTTTGTTCTGTAGAAGGCGGGTAACACTTGTGACTGCAAATGAGTAGGTCGCGGAAACAGTTGTACTGTTGCCTGTAGTCGTGACTACCAAAACAGAATACAATCCCGGTTCTTGCTCGGAGGTAAGCAGTCCTGCGATATTAGAAACATAGATAGTGTTGTCAATAGACACGCCTGTTACGTCCTCATATACTCTTCCATTGTAAAGATACAACTTATTCGTGTCAAGTGTCTTGTAAATCACTTCTTGGGACGGTTCCGAAATAGCAGTCAAGTCACTGTAGGTACTAACAGCAATCACCTCTTTTTTATCTGCGCCACCTTGTGCCAACAAATCTATTTGCTCTTGTAAATCCCGCACGGCACTATTAGTCGCGTATTGGCTATGTTCATGATCTGACGGCGCATATTCTCCCTTTGGTTGGTATAAGTCATGGTGATTATGATCAGTATTAGCCTTGCCATTGAGCGCTTGAGTTAGGCCATTAACGTCAGAAATACCATGCTGGTGGTTTGAGTTTGCTTTCCTATTTAGTGCCTCTGATATCGCCCTGTTCTCAACCGGATTTGTTGAAGCCGGATCCATATTGGCATCAACCGTCATGGATGGTAGATTTTGTATCTCCGATGCGTCATGCGTATGCCCCACATCAGACTTGCCGTTTAGCGTTTGCGGCAGCATGTTAATATCGGACATCTGGATAGTGTCCTCTGACTTGTGCCAAAAGGAGTCAATCCACTCTGCAAACTGCGCGGCTGTTGGTTTATTGCCGCGCGAGAACCATTGTTTAAGTGTTGAACGTAGTGTCATAGTTGCAATTATTTGAGAGGTTATTAAATAACTTTGATGAGTTTGTATAGTGCAAAATATGGAGGCATTACACTAAATGCTTCGCCACTTCCTTTTGAGACCTCCGAGATGGTGTGCGAGTGGGTGCCACCTCCGGAATTAGTATAGAGATTGATACTATCGTCTGTGCCTTTAGTCCATGTGATTTTTTTCGGACTAGTTCCACCATCTGTCTCATTCCAAGCCGAACTCATATAATGCTGGTGCGCTCCGTTTCCACTCAACGAGACATCATGCTTATGGCTGGGCATATTTTTTATTTCCAAAGTTACGGTACCATCTGTTCCTCCCGTGCCGAATTTATCGTAAGAATATCCCGCCTGAACGACAAACCTGTCGGTCAAATCTGGAATATCAATGCCATTACATTTTGTAATTTGAATATACGTATATGAAGTAGAGGACTTTGTTACGGTGCCACTACTTATCTGGATGTCAGGGAATTCACTTCGCCACATACCAAGTTCCAATGACAATGAAGATGCAGAAATTCCTTGACCAATAATTACTTTACCACAGGGGACAAAGCCATACGGCACTCTGCTATATTTAATATATCCTGAGCAGAACCAATCTATCACACTACATTGCGGCAAATGGTGTCTCGCATTTGCATTAAGTAACTCATTGATCTCTGATGCTGTTTTGTAATTATTTTCAATCGTTCCAACACGATTGGCTAAAGCAGATAAGTTACCGTTCGTGGAGTTAAGAGCTGTTTGTAACGTGTTTTGCGTTGATGATACAAGCGCACGAATATCCGTCTCTGTCATATACGCACCTTCAATGGTAGCAATGCGCGACATGATAGTTACGATGTTATCAATCGTCGTAAAACTCGTCTTATTGTAAGTTCCAAAACTGCCATAATACGCATAGCGATATGTGCGTACTTGCAGCGGGTTTTGCTCTCCAGGAACCTGCACGCTTTCATGCTTGGTACTAATGGAGATGTGAGATTTAGTCTTATCTCCATACAACGGATAAAGCAAGCCGTCAATGATAACCAGTCCAGCAAATGGAGAGTATTGGCTATCAAAGGATAGAAGTTGTGTTTGCGCACCCGGTAATGTGCTACTTGTAGGTTGTTTGACAATTACATTTGTACCGGCGATGCTGGAGAGACGAGCGGCCAGGTAGATTTGTTGCTGGAGAAATTCCAGTGATTCAGTTGATACAGGGAATCTATGAATCCCATTCTTAAAGTTTTGACTATTCATAATGTTCGTGATTTGGCGCGATAAGTCGCTGTTCTACTTACAAGTCTGTATTTTTCAACGGTAGCAACTATGCGCGGATCTGCCGGTTTACTTCCGTTGAATCTATATTTTGGGCTGGGGACAAAAACAACAAATGCTTCTGTATCCACATTGATTTCAGCTTCGTCAAATACCATGGTGACATTCGGCTCATCTTCAATAATCAGCCACTCTGACAATGGCATATCTTCGTCGTACGCAATGATATAGTCTCCAAGTGCATTGATATCCTCTATCTCAAAGCCTTTGTCATATTTCAATCCGTCCAAGCTATTAAGCGCATCTTTCAACCGGCAGACTTGACCATTATGTGAAAGGTCAAACAGATGGTCATCGCGTTTAGCCTTGAACGTATCATGCAGTGATGCGAGCGGTTGCATTAGCACACGCACTATAGCCGTAAGTACTGACTTGCGCAGAAAGGTTGGCAATAGCAACACTGCAAGTTTCTTATAGTCGGTTTCAACTTTCATAAGGACGATAGGTTATGTTCAGAGTGGTGTTATCAAATGAATAATAACCACTATATGGTATAGTCTTAACATCAATCTGGGTATAGTCGTTAGCACTTCCGGTGCGGCTTTCTTCTGCATCGGTTATTTCAACTATCTTCACGCCCTCCACCTGCTGTATTACGTCTGTCAATGCCATATTAGAGTATTCGCCATTAAAGGGCAAATTCTCAATATATGACTTGATGGCATTCTTAACCGTTTCTTCTGCGGCTGATGTTGATATATTCTTTCCTGTAGCATCCAAAACCATTGGATCATAATAGATTTTCATGCTGAGGGTGAGATAACAAGCAGGCGCGTTGATAATATCCACACGCACACCTGCATCTTTAACCTCTTTAATATACGCTTTCAATCCAGCAAGCTGTTCGGCGGAAAGCGGTTGTTTGACTCCTGCTGATTCTGTGGCTACCTTAATATATATGGTAGTATCGGTCTCGGTTGCTGCCGCAAATTTGACTACCTGAAAGCCTTCAATATCTTCTGCCGTATAACCATTGTTGTCATACTCATCTGTGCCTTCAATGAGTGTTTTTCCGGCACGGAATAATTTGACCTTATTCACATACCATCTAAGAGTATGCGGCTTCTGCTGTGCGATGATATTCTCTACTTCGGCTTTGTGTGCGTCAAAGAGTTTTTCATGCGTCCATATAGCGGCTGCTACAATATATAGCAGAATGTTCTCAATACTAACCTTGCTGAATATCGTTTCAAACTCCGCATCCTGAGCGAAGCCATATTTTTCCTGCAAGGTGGTGTCCGACATAAATGCGGTTGTCAGTTCCGACTTGATCTGTGCAATAGTACGTGCCATTGTTTCCTATGTTTTATTCGCCAAACTTGGCGGATGCTTATGATACAATAAAATCAAATTCAATACCCCAGAACTCAATGCCTTCGCCTTGGCCAAGTGCATCCATTATCTCTGCCTGCGTAATAGCTGATGCCGGATGTAAGTCATTCACGGCATAATAGTTCGCCACATCCGAATTGTCCGGATTATCTGGAAGTGACAGTTGCTTCCCTGCCGCAAGATCATCCGTCAGAGACAATTCATTGAGCATAGCAATCTCAAATGCCGCTTCCAACGAACCGCTATGCTGCAATGCCACATCAAGGAGTGACTGCCGTTCTGTTATGGTGGCTTGGTTGATCATATTACGTGATAATGTCTGAGGACAACCAAAACGACAATGAGAATGACAGCGAAGATCCCGGCAATAAGTGTAATCACCCAAGCCGGTGTGCTGGTCTTTGTCTCAGTCTCTATTTCAGTCTGTTCTTTAGTCTTCGTTTTAATCTTTGAATTGTCATTGACATCTGACTGTGCGGCTGTGTGTGTCTCGCTACCAGATGTGGTCTGTACATTGTTCTGCTTGGCGCTGCCGGTATGCCGGTGTGTCTTGGTAGTCTTGACTGGGTGCTGCGTGCCGGTGCTGTCCGGTTCGCTCCAGGTTGTTTCCTCTACAACCTCATCCACTTCGGTATTGGTAGTGCTTGTATCTGATGACTGGAACGAGGTCTGTGCATCCGTCTGTAATGACGTGTGTTGCTCCAGATCATTTTTCTGTTCCGTCAGCTGCGATTGGGCAGTCTCCGTGGTATTCTTGACCGTTTTGCAACTCACGACGAACAGGGCAATTAGCAGCGTGAGGGCAATCATTGATTTTCTCAACAGCGCATGTGAATTTGCGCACATCTTTACGTAATCCATTGACTTCTTTTTTTAAGGGTGCAACAATATATTCATTAAACGTATCAACCAGAGTTTTGTCATTCTCCAGTTCTTTTGATTTGGCTTCTGCCTGCATTTTTTTCGCCTCTGCCAAAGCCTGATCCGCTTTGGCTTGCGCTTCTTTGACACGGCTTGTAAGTGTTGCAATAGCAATAATTGCGGCTACAAGTCCACCTCCGAAAACGAAGTTGAGGATCAGCGATATCATTTCGTTTGTCATAGGTCAACTTCCTCCTTCCATTGTCTAACGTTAAACGACGGGCAGGCTTTGTTGGCAAACTCATTGTGGCCATGGATAGAGGCCTCCGGATATTTCCGTTTGAGTTCATGGCAAAGTTCTGCAAGTGCTTTGCGTTGTGCCGGTGTGCGCGTGTCCTTTGGTTCGGACATATCACGTTCCATACCGCCGACATAACAGATGCCGATGGAATTAGCATTGTGACCTGTGCAATGTGCTCCTTGTTGGCTTTCCGGTCTGCCGACATGGACAGAACCATCGCGGTAGATGATATAGTGGTAGCCAATATCACGGAAGCCACGCTGCTTGTGCCATTGGCGAATAGTGTCCACAGTAATGTCACGTCCTTCCGGAGTAGCGGAACAGTGGATGATGATTTGATTGATCTTTCTCATAACTCTATGTGCAGTTTACCGTTTTGGTACTCAATTTCTTTTGGTCTGATGCCATCCAATGCGAGTTGCACCCGGATAGCACGTTGTAGTTCTTTCTCGCGGTTGACACTTTTAAGGAACTGGGATATGCCAACGCCAAGCTGTGGGTGTTCCTTGAACTCACCTTTTTCAGCTAACACAATAAGCGATGCGTTCTGGTCACGCGTATCACCCAATGCCAGCGTTCCGTGCTGGATGACGAGTTCATTATTACTATCAAGAATCAGTGCGGTCATTAGTGTGTTATTTTGTCATCCTCCAAATCGGATTTCTTGGTTTTTGTAATGGATTGGCCTGCCCAGGATGATATTGCTCCTTTTAGTGCAGCCCCACCATCTTGCGCTACAGGTGTCCAACCTGTTATAGCTGTTTTCAAATTGTTGATATCATCCTCTATGGAATTGATATGTGACACCAGATCTTCAATGTTTATCAGACCACCATTGTCACCACCATTGATTTCAACTTTGTCTTTGTCTATGTTGAGTTCTGTATCTCCAATTTTAAGCAGCACTTTGTCAATCTCCGAATAAGCAATAACGATTGGATCCGTCATTTTCCCATCCACGGCCATGAATGCCACGGCACTTTTGTCTTTCGGAACAATCAGAAGCCTATTCGTATAGTCGTCTAAAATAGCATTTAACCGACAATTAAATAGTGTTAAATCTTCGTTTATTTGTATTTCGCAGGAACGGTTATCCTCGTCAATGTTCTGCACAATGCCAATACCTACCACCATACTTTGGAGGTTCTTACCGCTCACAAGTGATATGAGGCGTTGCAAATTGTCTATTGCTTGTTCGTTCATGCTATCTTATATGCAAGTTCGTTTTCGCGTCGGTAGCCTTTCCCTACTCCGTACGTAATAGTAACGGCTTTAATAAGGTAAGTACCTTTGCGCTCCGGATTATTCGGATCTACCAATTTAACGGCATCACCGGCTTTTGTCCTTGGAAGTCCAAAACCGGTCAGTTTGCCGGTATAACCATCAAAAGCGATGCGGTCAATTTCTGACTGAGCCAGTTGGCGCGCGTCCTGTTCTGTAGCTATGTTTGCGCCGAGGGTCAGCGTACGATGCTGCGCATCTGAATGCGACGTGTCGCCTACCTCAAATTTATGATGTTTGCCTTTACGGTCGGTGTATTTGCATGTTATACGCAGGTGCATATCGTCCTTGCGTGTGAATTTGAGTTCGTTTTTGACGATGTTCGGTGCTAACTGCTTTTGCCGAAGTTCGTCAATAAGCGTACAATCCTTGGTTCCAAAGACATACGTATGTGTATTGAAGCCCTCAAACTTATATGGGTAATAAGCCAAGACTTTTTTGTTTTCTGTGTCAAGGTGGATTGTGAAGCCATAGCTTTCTCTCAATCCTTTTGCTACATCGTATGCAGTAGCATTACTGATGACGAAGCCTCCGGAGAGGTTGCACTGTACACGATTATCCACCTGATAACCTGGGAATGCGAACTGGAGTACATCATTTAGGCTGGGTTGTGCCCAAGATTTGGTCATCCGCTTCTTTTTCATCTGCCACCATTCATCTTCCAGTTCAACGGTGATAGGTGTAGTGTCAGATATATTGGAAACATAGCCGGTGAACTCTGTTTCGATATTGTCATTGTACCCAAGTTTAATAGTAGCCTTATCTCCCACTTTCAGATAGTCAAGTATGCCTTTGCCCTCTTTGCGTGGGAAATTGCGCGGAATAACAACCGTTGCCGTCACACCGAGGTTCTCAACAGACTGCTTGATCGTGACGCTGTTGATGCCGGTGTTTTCTCCGTAAAAGCGGACGCTACCGAGCGTTATTTCCGATTTGGGTACAACAAACATGGTTCTGAGTGCCTATTGGCACACTTTTTGTAGTGTTAATTATAAATGAAACGCTTATCGTTCATATTATTAGCTTGCGCGTTGTGTTTGAGTTCTTTCGCTCAGACTATCATCATTGATGGCGATGCCGGAACCGTGACGTTTAACGGTGTTACCAGTTCTTTGAGTGAGACGCGTGATCTGACTTCCCAAATCGTCTATCAGGAGGAACAACCTCAACAAGAGATTGCGGCATCTGATTCCAAGACCGGACTTGACAAAGAACATTGCACTTTCACAAAGGATGGCAAAACGTTCCGCTTATATGGCAAGGTTCGCATTGTTGAGAACTTTGAAGATGTCCGCGTCCGTCTCGTTGACAACTTTGAGGATGTTAGAATCCGTCTCGTTGATAACTTCGAAGATGACTGCGGTCGTGTCCGTCTGGTGGATAACTTCGAGGATGTCAAAGTCAAGATCGTTGACAACTTCGAGGACATCAAAGTCCGTCTCGTTGATAATTTTGAGGGTGTCAAATAAAGAACTCCAACGGTTTAATACTATGCGCTGTTAGTTTGAACGCAATAGTGTCCGGATATTCCTGTAACACCTTCAAGTCTTCTATCTTATCAAAGTACAACTGTTCTATTCCAAGGCTCGCAAGGATATCGCTATCCCACACCTCAAAGGTGGTGTTTGCCTCAAATAGCTCATTTATCTTCGTCATTTTCTCATACGGAAATTGGTGGTCTTCCATGTCCACTAATATGCCGTCGAGTTTGATTGTCCAAGGCGCAAGGCCAAAGCTCTCAATGACTACTGCATCGCTGCCGTCAACTTTGGTTGTCACAATGTTCTTATCGCGAGAAAACGACAGCATAGGAGGCGGTGCGAGAACTCCGCTAATGGCATCGGTCAGGATGCCATTGCGGAATTCATAAGTTGTACCATCCGCAGAGTTTCGCAAAGTAAGATCTGCAAAGCAAAAATCATCCACCAAGATATTCCCACCGATATGCTTTTTAATCATACCAATGTTAGCACGTCCAAGGCCAATAGATAGTGCAGCGTCATTTACATACGCTTCCGCTATCCCCTGCCGGATTACTTCGCGCTGTGGTCTCCCGCTTGGCAGAAAACCAAATGCAGCGAACATGCGATCTTGTATGTCTATATTGATCATTGTATTGCTTTTATTCCAAGCAAGCCCTGTTCTGCGAGCCATTCCAACTGTCTGCATTTCTCACCCCAGCGATCATCATCTAAATCCTCTGGGAAAGGAATGTGAAAGTAGAGACTTATCAGCGCATTAAGCTTGCGTATTTCATTACAAAACTCTTGTAGTTTGCGGTCAGGACTATCTTCATTGATTGCGTCAATTTTCGGATAGTCCGTTAGCAGTTTTTTAGGATGGCGGTGCGCACCGGAATCAGTTTAACCAAAGCGTCAAAAGCTCCGAGGAACAGACCATCATCAGCCTTAACCTCGTCTTTGCTGGAGAGGACACAGGAATTGATAAGGATCTCCTTGGCTTTGTCTGGGTTCTTATCTACCCACTTCTCAAATTCGCCCAGCACCTTGCGGTCCGGAGTGCGTACTACCACATCCATGAACTCAGTGCCGTCATCGTCTTTGGGAAGCGATGCAATCTTCACCTTACTTGCGCCATAGCGCTGTTTCCATGCCTCCAAGGCATCGGGGGTAACTCCTACGGGGAGTTGAACTTTTTCTTCATTCATACGTTTAACCGGTTACATTGTATTGAACATCCAGACAGAACATGTCAAATTCCTTTTTGATGTCGCCGTCACCGTCGCCATCAAGGTCTCTGCCTTGCTCTTGGAATTTGCACTTAACAACATCAGTGATGATCTCATTCTCGTCATCCACGAAGACAACAATGATATCAAAAGGCTTGATTCGGAGCAGACTACCACCGGCAGCCTTTTCAATCTCCGAAATGCTCTTTAAGCGCAAACCCAGTTTGCAGGTATTGGAGATCTTACCTACCGAATAGCTGCTGGGCTTGTGCGAACCAAGAGCATAATTTGCCTTATGATCTTGTTTGGTTCCATACTCCAGTTTCGTAACCTCGTAGTCAATGCTACCGAGCATTGCGATTTGCACACTGGCATTATCGTAGGTCTTGCCGTTTCTTGATATTACTGCCATAATCAAATGCTTGTTTTGAGGTTAATAAATCCTTTAATCACGTCAATTTGTCCCGTCGGAACGAGAACAAACGACACTTTCAATTCGCGCGGAGAAATAAGCAGATTGCTATTCTCATCCACGGTGGTCTTACCGTCGGTGATCTCACCGGCACCTGCCATTTTGTCGAATACGTCACCATCGGCCAACTTCTCGAAGTAGGTCACAAGCGACTTCGGCAGCAATCCGGTTTGCGGATCCACAGGCTGCGTAGATTTCACTTTAGGCAGAAGGCATACACGTAACAGGCGCACAGCTTTGTCATGCGTACGGCCATAGCTGATGGTGTACTCGTTGAAATAGCCTTCCCGGTCCTGCACAATAGGTGTACAGGTGTGGTCGTTATTCCAGAAATAACCGCTGATGCCGGTGTACGTGATAGGGAATATGTAGCCCTTGGTGTCAAGTGCTTCCAGTTGAGAATCCCATCCGGCTACGGTTTGGTGGTTACTCAAACCGGCAATAAGCCAGATATTATTCACTGCATCAACCAGACTACCACCTTCAACCTCGGCGATATTCTCATTTACGGCCTTTGCCGCTATACACCCCAGCATGGTTCCGACATCCGCACGTTTCTTACGAATGTCATCAAGGCCATCTGCGGCTTTCCAATCCTGACCAATACAAAGCGATACTTTGTACGCAGACAGAACTTGTGCACCAATGACGATGCCACGCAGATCCAGCGCAGCCGCTGCATTGGCAGCATGAAAGTCACGACCCTCCAAAATGATCTGACACGGGCGGAACGTAGAGAATGCCCATTCATACAGTTGCTGACCAAGTTGAATGCTGCTGTGCACATCTGCCGGCAGATTATCCACATAAGTCATTGCTTCTGCAATAGCCGCAGTCGGGGTGTTGCTTACCGCTAATTGACGGATGCTTCCTTCTGCGGCGATGATGAATTGTTTCGCCACATCATCGGCAAATGCCGCTTCCATATTACCGCTATAAAGCATCAGGTACAAAGGCGTTCCCTCACCTGCTTTGCGGTAGAACTCTGAGATATGGCGATAAACACTCAAACCGTTCGTCGTGTCGTATGCTTCGTCAATACCGTATGCCGCTGCATCAGCAAGGCACGTCAGTTTGACGGTCTGCTTAAGAGCAATGCCGCTGATACCATTCGCATTGTCAGCTGCTACGGCTACACCGGTGGCAAGCAAACCGCTGATGGCATCATTATTGCCGGAAACATTGACACCCAAAGCACCACGTCGAATGTCTAATCCTTTAAGATTTCCCATAATGATTACTTTTTGAAAGTTTCTACTTTGTCGGCTTTGCCGGCTTCACTGTTTATGGCGAGATCCTTCTGCAAGAAGAACTCACCACGGCTGTTACGGTAGATCTCTTTGACTTCATAACGCTCCATGAGTTGTAAAGCCTCAGATGGTGTGCCGCTTTTTGCCGTTTGTGCTGTATTACTTTTACCCATTGTTGTGTGAGTTTTGAATAGGTAGCCGGAAGTACACCCGGCTACCTATAGGTTAAACTTTATGCTGCGCCACCATTCGACGGTGCGACGTACGCACTCATAATGGCAGCCGTTCCACGCGTCACCTTCGGTAATGCAACGAAGTAGTGACGGAAGTTGATGAGGTTGCGCTGGTTCTGCGGGTCGGTCTTGGCCTCAGAATAATACATCTTGGTAGAGCCTTTGGCCTTCATCATATTCTTTACATAGAATATAACGGATGCCTCAAACTCACCGGTACTTGCAACCGCACCAAACGACTTCTTTGCACCTGCAACGGTATATACAGGGTTATTGCTGAACTCATATACCTCGAATCCGTACAGGTTGGCAATTTTACCGGTCGTGTAGTTGTAGAACTGATCCGCGAATCTCTGGTCTTGCAGCAACAAGTCTGCAATATGATCTGAACAAAGAACCAAACGGCGACCTTGTTTCGGTACTTTCAGTTTATCCAACTTTTGTTTTGCGGCGATGACATCATTTTTCGTCAAGCGGCGGCGACCACCATCAGTAACCTCACCGGTCGTTGCGATGATAGGAGTAGAAGCGGTGTCAGCAGCCGGTGCAAAGGCATGAATGGCTTTGTTGTGCTTGTTTTCTGCAATAGCATCACCGTGTTGCTCCTTACGTAAATTCATCTTATCATAAGAACATGCGTAAAGCTCATCATCCGTAATAGGTGTAGCCTTGGTCTGATACTTATCCAGAGAGATCGTAACGTCAGTGTCAGAAATGTTCTGTACGTCAATAGGATAAGTGGTGTTGTTAATCAATACATCAGGATTAACACCGGCATCCACCAGGTGGATAACATCATTCTCAGCGAAACGGCTGTAATCAGGCACACCGTTCAAGAAAGAATCTTCCTCAGCAGCGGAGAACTGCTTTACTACTTCGCCGGTCCAAATCTCTGTATATACCGTTGCACGGAAGGCATTGGCAGGGGCAGAGTTAGGGATCATGGCGATAACATTCATGGCGACGGCACCAGCGACGGGTGCAACACCAACAGCGGCGGCAAAAAGTCCACCGGTAAGGCAGTTAAACAAAACTGCCATGAGCAACGTTAAAAACTTTTTCATTGTTTTGTTTGAATTTGATGGTTTGACTTATGCGTTTTTGTAGCGCGCATTATACAGTGCTTGGAATTTGTCGTGGTCTGTCTCCGCGAGAGCTTCAAGACCGCGCGGATCTTCTTTTTGCCACTTTTCCCAATCCCAGTCAGCGCGTGCCTCGGCACTGTTTTTCGGGGTGAGCTGACTTGTGATGGAAGGAGCCTGAACCTTGATACCGTCCAGCACCTCATTCAGTGCCTCGATACCGCTCTTTTCTCCGATACCCTGATAGAGGGCACGTTTTTCCTCGGTGATCTTCTTGGCAGCGATAGCAGCGTCAATAGCAGCGTTAATCTGCTTTGTCTTCATCTCTGCAACCTTGGCATCACCAGCGTTGATTTTTGCTTGGATGGCAGCCTCGATAGCTGCATCATCAGATTGGGCGGTTACACCTGTAAGCCCAAGCTTGTCGATCAAACTTTGTTTGTCCATTTGATTGTTGTTTTGAGGTTGATAATATGTGTTCGTGATTGCTTCAAAACGCTGCAAAAGCGCTGTAGCATTTGTTTTCTTCAAGTCCTCCTGAGTGGCACCCATCTTGACATCGCTGGCACCAACGATGCCATCTATCAGTTTTTCTTCGGATGCCTCCTTTGCATTGAACCAGTTATCTCCTTGAAGCCATTCGGCGACCGCTTCCTTCTCTTTGCCTGTCCTCGCACAAAATGCATCAATGAAGTTGGTTTCAATGCTGCGGAGTAAATGCGCCGCTTTCTCCAGATCCTCTGCGTTCCCGCATGAGAACGTGTGTGGCGCGTGTATCATAATGAACGCGTTTTCTGCCATGTAGATCTTCCGACCGGCTAACATAATGACACTTGCCATACTTGCAGCCATGCCGTCAATATATACATCCACCGGCTTAGTGCTTTCTTTGATTGCGTTGTAAATAACATTGCCTTCAAATACATCCCCACCAGGGCAATGCAGATGAAGTTCGATAACGTCAGCGACTTTCTGCGCCTCCGTCAGTTGTTTGGTAAACGAAGCTGCACTGTTATCGGTACCGGCTTCAATTGCACCGTACAATTTGATTTTGACAATTTTCATATTCTTTATAGTTTTTGAGTGCCATCTGACACAAAATTCGCTGCAAAATTACTGACATTTATGCACATTCACAAGAAAGTGTCCAACCGTTGGACACATCCGTCCAACCCTTGGACGGTTTCTTTGTTATCCACATAATTCTTTGTAATTTTGCAGCCAAAAATGGGGATTACCCCGAATTGTGAACGTTTATGAATAAGAAAGAAACAGAACGCGCCAAAGAATTGGCAAGATTGTATTTCGCTCAGGGGGATACTCAATCGGTCATAGCCGAGAAAGTCGGAGTTAGCCGAAACACTATAAACCGTTGGGTCAGCGAAAATGGCTGGGATGTGCAGCGTGCCGCCAAAACTATCACCCGTAAAGAAGTTGTTAACAAGATGCTCCAGAAGATCAATGAGCGTCTTGATAGTGAGAATTGGACACCGGACGAATTGGCGAAAGCTGCCGCTGCTATTCAGAAGCTTGATAAGCAGACGAACTTGGTGACTATCATTGAAGTCTTCGCACAGTACAACAATTGGCTGTGTAGCCGTATGCGTTTGGATCCGGAACTGACACCGGAACTGGTAGGCATTATGACCAAGTACCAGGACATCTTCATCAATGAGCACAGTAATTCAATGGTAGAATTCAAGTGATCGGCGTATGGTAGGGAAAATGACGGAAAGGGAAGCCCGCCTTTATTGGGAAAAGATAAAGGCACGCACAATGGCCATTAAGGTCGTTGATGACGTTGAGACGGAAGCGGAACGCAAGAAACGTATTCGCTTTCTGGAGGCTGATTATGTCCGTTGGTTTGAATACTACTTCCCTAACTACGCAAAAAAGAAGTGTGCCAAGTTCCATAAACGCCTTTCGAATGATATCATAAAGAACAAGCGCGTGCGTGAGCTCATGGAGGCGTTCCGCTCTGCCGGTAAGTCTGTCCACATAGATATGGGTATTCCTTTGTACCTGTACTATGCTTTGAAGGATCTGCATTTCATGTTACTCATCGGCGAGACGGAAACAAAAGCCGCCAAACTGCTTGGTGACATTCAGGCACAGATTGAGTTCAACCCGCGTCTTATTCGTGACTATGGCAAACGCCAGCAAATAGGCGATTGGGCAGAAGGCGACTTTACAACCTCAGATGGTGTCAAGTTCATGTCACTTGGCTTCCGTCAGAACCCGCGTGGTGCGCGTGAAGGTGATGCACGTCCGGATTACATTGTAGTGGATGATGTGGATAACAAGAACCACGTCAACAATGACCGTCTGATGAAGGAGGGTGTGGACTACATCACAGAAGATGTGTGGGGCTGCTTTGACGCGGATGATGACGCTACAGAGCGTTTTGTATATGCCAATAATAACTTCCACAAGAATAGCATTACCAACCGTCTAAAGTCCTATTTCCTGACGGAGAAACAGAAACTCAAACAAACCGGTGATGAGGATATCTTCAACGTCCTGACGGTTAATGCTGTAAAAGATTTGACCTCGTTTGAACCGAGTTGGCCGGAAAAAACAACCGCTGAGTATTGGAAAAAGAAGTTTAACTCCATGCCTTATCGTTCGTTCATGCGTGAGTATATGAACACGCATATTGCGGATGGATCCGTATTCAAGAACGATGATATCATATTCGGCCCAATGTTACCGCTTGGTGATTATGAAGCATTGGTGTTCTATGGCGACCTTTCCTATAAAGACAAAGGTGACTTCAAAGGATTGATTCTGGTAGGAAAGACCGGCAGACAGTTCCATATTATATTCACATACCTTAGACGTGCCTCACGCGCCATGGCCGCTGAATGGTTGTATGATCTGTATGAGGACAAACACCTTGGACGGTACAATATAAAGTATATGATTGAGGGCTTGTTTGCCATGGATGAATTCGTGAACGATTTTGACAACGAAGGTGACAGGCGCGGTTATTATATCCCTGTTGTGGCAGATGAGAGAGGGAAAGCAAACAAGTTTGACCGTATTGAGGGAATGTCAGGCTATTTTGAACGGCATAATGTCATCTTCAATATAGCCGAGAAAGAATGCCCGGATCAAGTTACCCTCCGTGACCAGTTCCTTGCATTTGAAAAAGGCAGCCAAGCCAACGATGATGGCCCGGATGCAGTACATGGTGCATTCAAGGAATTGTTCACCATTACGCGCGTGGATCGGTTCCCAGTACAAACGCAATCGCGTGCAGAAGCACTGAGTAAGTCTAAAAACAGATTTTAACGTCAATTAAACACCATTTAAGATATGTTTGTAACTGATAACGATTATGAGGTGCAAGTGCGCCAAGAGATAGTGAGCCTTCTTGATGGAAGCAACGATCATGCTGCAATGCGCCTGTCAGAGCGTATGGCCGTTGACCAAATTAAGTCCTATCTGAGCGGTAGGTATGACACCGCCACCATCTTTGCCCAAGAGGGGGATGACCGCGACCACTTCCTGGTAATGATAACGATTGACCTTGCTTTGTATCATTTGTGGAGCAAACGAGCACCAAGGAAGATACCTGAGTTCCGCGCTCAACGTTATCAGGATGCACTTGATTGGCTCAAAGCGGTTGGAGAGGGAACCTTGACAACGGATCTTCCTCAATTAGCTACGGAGGATTATACCGGCGATGTCGTGATAAAGAGTAATTACAAACCCAATAGAAACAAGTTTTGATATGCCAAAGAAGAAACAAAATACCGAGCCGCGCAGTTCCAAACAGGAAATAACCACGCAGATCATACGTGAGTTCAAAGATCTTACCCGCGCCGAAATCAAGAAATGGCGTGATGCGCTGCGTATGGCTACCAATGTAGATAACCCCCGCCAATATCTACTTCAAGACTTGTATGACAACCTTGAAAGTGACGGGCATTTTCTTGCGCAGGTGGGTCTTCGCAAAGCAGCTACAACGGGGTATGGTTTTAGCATTATTGACCGTAAGAGCGGCGAGATCAATCAGGAGAAAACCAAACTGTTCCAATCGGAATGGTTCTATGACTTTATTGAGTTTCTTTTGGATGTACCACTCAAAGGCTATACCGTTTTAGAGCTCACGGATCCGTACAAAATGGAGTTCACTCTTATTCCCAGGCGCAATGTATGTGCGCACCGTCAGATGGTATTCTTTGAGGTGATGGGTGATAAAGGCATCAGCTTGAACGCACCAGAATATGCACATACGCTGATACGTGTCGGAAAAGTTGACAACCTTGGTATTATGGCGCATTTGTGCGGTCAGTTGATATGGAAACGGAACGCTCAACAATCTTGGGCAGAGTTCACGGAGCGGTTTGGTATGCCGCTCATCAGCGCGACCACTAACAAGACATCAAAGGCAGACATTGACAAAATAGATTCCATGCTGCGTACACTCGGTGAGGCTGCCACGGCAGTTCTGCCGGAAGGTACTACTATCAAGATTGATCCTTTCACCGGTGGTGATAGTTATAAGGTGTATGACGCTCAGATTGAACGCATCAATGAAGAAATGTCAAAGCCTATCACCGGCGGCACCATGATTACTGATGACGGTTCCAGTCGTTCACAGGCACAAGTGCATGAGCGCAACTTGGATGATAAGATTGCCGAATCAGACCGCCGCATGGTGCAGTTCACCGTAAATAACCAACTCATCCCAATCATGCAGTATTGGGGATGGGATGTTAACCCGGAAACAGACGAGTTCCAGTTTGACCCGTCCTTTGAACTCACTTTGGCGCAACACTGGAACATAGTCAACCAGGCATTGGTATATTATGAAGTGGATGAGGAATGGCTGGCAAAGACATTCTCCATGAAGATTACAGGCAAGCGTCAAACTCCCAAACCGATACCACCCGATGATGAACCTGAGCCGGAACCCGGACAGGAGGATAATGAAGGCAAAGACAATAAGCCCAAGAAAGAGGGTAAACCCAAAAAAGGGATAAGCGCGTCTTTCCGGTAGGAAGCACGTCTGAGGGTGAAGCGTTGCTTCCAAATCTATATACACCCGTAATGGGCGAAGGCACACAAGTCATTGCCGAGCAAATTGGCCATGGCGCATCGTCTGTGTTGGAAAGTCTGTTGGAACGCCTGTACAATGGTGAGACACTAACATCTGACCGGCGTTTGCTTCGTGCTACAGCACGCGACTACACAGAAGCATTGCAACGTGGGTATGGTGGCAAACTGACAGATGTGGATTGGAACTCTCCGGACTTTGAAACATTGGAAAAACTCACTCAGAACGTCTATCAGTTTGCGGCAGCTAAGAACTACCATGAGCTGCGTGATCTGACTGATGCGGTCCGTGACGGTGATAAGATCCGCTCGTTTGATGAGTTCCGTGAACAGGCCTTGCCTATTATTGGAAAGTACAACCAGAATTGGCTCCGTACTGAATACAACCAAGCTATTGCATCAGCGCAAGCCGGTGCACGTTGGAATGACTTCAAGAAGCATGAGGATGAAATGCCTTATCTTCAATACCAATGCATCATGGATGGTAATACGCGCCCGGAACATGCCGCCCTCAATGGCATTATCAAACGCATGAATGATAGTTTTTGGGATAAGTACATGCCGCCCAATGGCTGGGGATGTCGATGTGAGGCTATTCAGTTACCCGGTTCTAATTACAAAGAGACTTCTGATGAGGATATCCATGCACCCTACGTGCCGGAAATGTTTCAGATAAACTTTGGTAAACAAGGATTGGCTTTCCCGCAAGGACATCCGTATTACCGACGCTTACCCAAAGACTTCAAACGTCAGGCGAAAGACATGGCACGCGATGAGGTGCGCCGCGTAATTGCCAACGCAGAACAATACAAAGTGCTCAAAGAGAATCCTGCATATACAGAGGTTCGCTTTGATAATTATACCGGCGGCGTGAGTGCTGTACACGTAGATCATAACTTCGCAAAAGTCGGAGGGGTATTTGAGCGTGAAGTATTGAACGCCGGATATGCAGACGGCAACTCTGTTATTCTGGAGGGCGAAAAAGGCAATGTTATAGGTCAGCGCTTCACGGAAGGGTCGTGGAACGGTAAAAGGTTTGAAGTGTCAGGAAAACAGCAAGCAAGGCAAATTGATTATGTGAAAGGCTTAAAACACTGCGCTTCAAAGCGCACAACGCAAATAGCTGTAATTGACTTCCCGAATGGAGGATTTAACGAAGACACGTTCAATCAAGCGATAAAACAGTACAAAGGACTGGAGAAACTGCATGATGGTCAGTACCTCGCTTTTGAACGGATAATAATAGTACAGAACGAAAGAATTGTCTTTGAAAGCACCCTATAAAAAGGGAACGGCGGGCTCCACTTTCGTGGTACACCCCCCGCATACAATCAATCATTATTCTGATTGACGCTGCAAAGATACAACAATTTTTTGAAATATCAAAATTTTTTGACAAAAAAAGTGATTTTTTTCAAATAAAAATGCAAAATTATGATTAAAAGACTCATTTCTTACCTCAATGAACGCATTTATGATATGCGTCTCACGCGTGCAATTCGCAAAGCAGACAGTATGCAAAGAGAGACTGGAAACAAGTTCCTCGTGTTACGATGGAAAAATGAACTGGTCGTAAAGTCCAAGAAGCATCTTAAGTATGCTATCAAAACCGGCCGTCTCAAATGCTCCATTCAGCAGCTTGAAGAAATGGCTCTGTATATAACCAAATAACAAACGACTATTATGGCAAAGACAAAACTTGAACTCATCCTCGAAATGAAAGACCGGCTTTCATCCTCGCTTAAGAAGGCGAAGGATGCCGTTTCTACATCCACCGAGGAAATGAAACAGAAAATGCGCAGCCTGAAAACCACTTTTGTTGGTGCCCTGGCAGATATGCGCCAAGAGTTGCCTTTGCTTGATAAGGCACTCAAACTAATACACAACCCGATAGTGATGCTGACTACTGCTATTGGGGCTGTGGCTGCCGGTGTCCGACGATTGCACCAGTTTGCAAATGAGTGTGTGGAGACATACAAGGTGCAGGCAGAAGCCGAAAGCAAACTGGCACAAGTGATGCGGAATACAATGGGTGCCAGGAACTCCGAGATTGACAGCATCAAACGTCTTGCCAGCGAACAGCAGAAACTTGGTGTGATTGGTGACGAAGTACAGTTGGCCGGTGCTCAGGAATTGGGAACCTATCTGACCAAGGCAAAGAACCTGCGTACCTTATTGCCGGTGATGAACGACATGGTGGCGCAGCAATACGGTTATAATGCCACGCAGGAAAGCGCCGTCAATATAGCTACCATGATGGGTAAAGTCATGGATGGTCAGGTTGGCGCTCTCTCCAGGTATGGCTATAAGTTCACCGAAGCACAAGAAGCCATCTTAAAGTTCGGTACCGAGGAACAGCGCGCGGCTACCTTAGCAGAGGTTGTCAGTGAATCGGTCGGCGGTGTTAATGCTGCCCTTGGGCAAACTCCGGAAGGCGCACTTAAACAATACGAAAACAACTTGGGTGATCTGCATGAGCGGTTCGGTCAGTTCTTTACGTACATTCGCGCGGCTTGGTTGCCGGTTGGTCAGGCTTTCATGGATGGTTGGAATAAAGTGGCAGCACTTTTTGAGAGCCACCGCACGCAGATCATGAGCGTGATCCAAACCGTAGCGTCACATGTAGCAACCGTCATTAACGGCGTATTCACCATGCTTGGCTACCTCAAAAACGCTGTGTCTTTCTTGTATGAATGGCGTGCAGCTATATATGGTGCCGCTGCCGCGTACGCAATCCTGAATGCGAAACAGATTGCCGCTATTACATTGACCGGATTGCAGGCTGCCAAAACTGCAATACTGACAGCCGCTCAATGGTTGCTCAATGTCGCAATGTCTGCTAACCCTATTGGCATCATAATCGTTGCCATTGGTGCGCTCATCGGTGCTATTGTTGCAGTATGTCAAAAGTTTGAGGGGTGGACTTCGGTTTGGGAAGCCACAAAGACAACACTTGTTAATTCGTTCAGACAATTTGTTGCTACTATGAAGTTCGCCATTACGGACTTATGGCTTGGCATACAGATTTTATGGGAACGTACCAAGGGCGTATTCTCATCAGTCAAGCCTTGGCTGAATTTTATCGGTTTAACCATCAAGACCGCCTTCCATCAATACATAGCTAATTGGAAGTTCGCCTTTTCAGAACTATGGTATAGTGTGCAGATCTTCTGGCAGAAGATTAAGGGCTTTGGTGAATATATCGGGCAACTGTTCACGAATATAGGCAAAGCCATGAAAGCAGCTCTAAAGTTGGATTTTGACGAAGCCAAAGCATTGCTGAATCAGAAGATAACCACCAAGGCTGATTTACGTGTGCAAGAACTGGAGGCAGAACGTGATGCCGCTCGTCAGCAATTCAAAGACGAGAGCCTTGACCGTGCCAAAGAAGTTGCCAATGCTTATCAGGCTGCACAGAACGCACCGGCGCAAGTCAATGTGCATCTACAGGAGTTGCGTGATGCTCGTTCTGCCGGACGTGAACAGTATGTAGATGAGACAATGCAACGAGCCAAAGAAACTGCTGATGCTTGGCGTTCCGTGGATCTACACAAGAAAGTTAGCTCAGCGGATGAGACAGCCGAAGCCGGTGATGCAGTAGGTGTTGGTTCTGAGGATTATGAAGGTAATAGCGGTTCCATTGCCGGTACTGAAGGCGCAGGTGCAGCGTCGGCTATTGCCGGTTCCGCAAAGCAGATCCGCAATATCACTGTTAACATTGATGCCTTCAACAAAGGCGGTATCAATACCACGAACACACAAGGCTTGCAAGGCATGTCCGCTACGGATATTGAAGAATGGTTTAACCAGCTATTGCTCCGCGCAATACGTAACATTGAATTGTCCTACTAATGGCGAAGTCTTTTGCTGCCATATTAGATGATCTGACACGCGCAATAAACGCGTTGCCGGCTCGTGTAGCTACATTGGCCGTCAATTTCTCCAAGGAACGGTTCATCAAACAGAACTGGCATGACGCATCCCCGGAGCCTTGGGAAAAACGCCGTGGCCGTCGGCGTGGTGGTGACAGGAGACAGGGCGGCGCTGTCCTCGTTGATAGCGGTCGCCTTAAACGCTCCATCCGCGTAATTAGTGCCAATAAAGAGCAAATCATTATTGGTACCGATGTTCCTTATGCTGAAATTCACAACGAAGGTTTTGAGGGGCAGCAGAACGTACGATCGCACCAGCGCAGAAGTCGGACCGGCAGAGTATATACCGTCCGTGCATACACGCGCAGAATGTCCATGCCGGAACGTCGCTTCTTGGGTGAGAGCCAAGAACTGGCAAATAGAATAGAGAACCTTATGGAAACAGAACTTAGCAAAGCACTACAGGAATGACACAGTATATTAACCATATCATTGAGACTATTGCTGCATATAGCAGCGAGTTTGAGAAAGCAGGTTTAACACCGCCGCAAACGGCTGATATCTATATGGGGCAGCCAATCCGTCCGGATGATTTTGAGTTCACTCTGCCGGCTGTCTTTATAGAATACTCTGCTGACTATGACAATGAGACGTTTGACCTCATCTTGCATGTAGTCCAGGACTTTGGCGCAGATACCGAAAATTTTGCTCCAGAACGCGCCAAAGGACTTGACTTTATAACATTCTTATCCGTATTGAAACGGTGTTTATATGGCGTTAAAATGCAACCTGTATTCAAACCTCTGCGGTTATACAAAGAGGTTCCGATGCCGCCGGACTTTTTCTATTATAATCTGTTGTCTTTCCGGTGCAACTTCGACACAGACAAATATAGTGAGAAAGAACGCTATATAGATGTGTCACCTGTTCGGTATGTCCTTGAAAATGGCAAACTAAAAGACACCATGAAGGGAGTATAAAACAAGAAAGCACCTTCGCGGGTGCTTTCCTGTTGTTAAGTAGGGAACTTCATTCTTAAATAGGTCTATTCAGATCTACCCAGCCAAAAATGTCTGTCAGCGGAATGCTAAATACTAACGGATATTTCGGATTTGCGTTTTGATAAATAATCTCATTCTCATCCTCGATAAATAGCATGAACATTCCTTGAAAAACGTCTCCGTTACGTAAAAGGCCAAATAATTCGGTACCATATTCTGCGTTTCTCAAATCTTCTGGTTTATTGACTTTATATGTAATACTGCGCCCTGCTTCGTCTGAAAAAGTGAGCTTCGTATTTTTCAAGTCTTCAAACAGGCTTTTCCAAAGGAATGAAGATCCTGATGGTAGGCGAACCTCAATACTTACCGTTTCTTGATTGTCAATTTTCATTGCATTGCAGTTCCTTTATGCGCTTTATTAAAAGCTGCCGATAATTCTCATTGACGGTAAAGATCTCGTCGTGATTATCTAACTTACAAATCAGATTTTGGTCTGTATTTAAGCACCGATAATACAACCTCTTTAATATAGTAAGTTGTTTCATGACTCAATACTCCTTTCCATGTTTTGGCGGTCGTAATTCATTGTATTGCGCTTTCATGTGGATGTGTTTTTCTATGTCAATGTTATACTCTCCACATAGATCCATAAGCCGCATGAAAGCATCTGCCAATTCATCTTCAAACGTGTCTTTGATACCCGCTTCAAATGCTGTTTTGTAAGCCGGTGGCCTGTTCGGGAACGTACCTGCAAAATCGCTCATTTCTAATTCATAGGTGTCGCCGAATACTTTGAAATCAGCGTGTCTGTTTTTGCGGTCTGCCTCCAGTGCCTCAGATAGTTCAGAGACGATCAGCATCAAGTTCACTGCTACAGGTCGTGGCTCGAAGCCTCTTTCCAATGCAAGGTGGTGCTGTTCTTTGCACGCCTCATTAAGTTTCAAATTTGAAAATACTACACTCATAGTCTTATTCCATATTATCAATGTTATTCTTCAAATTCCACTTCCCATTCATCAGATGGGAACAAAGCTGCAGCTACCTCATTTGCGAGATTGCGCATTTCAGCTTCATCATTAAACCCGGTATATTTTACCAGACCATTCTCGTCAGCGTAGTGTTCCCAGTCTGTAGATCCTCCAAACAAACTAAATTGTTCTTTCTCGTTTAGTTCTTGATATGGAACCATGTTTGACAACTGAAATATCATATCATCATTTTCTTGTGGGATCTTATGACCACCAAGATAACCGGCTACATGTCCACCAGTTTCAACGCAGACGTTATACATGTATGCAGACACTCTGCAATAGTAGTGTGTTGCATTGAATGACACCCCGCGTAAGGTACTAAAACGGAAGGTAACTATACGCTTCCCTGATTGGGTTCTATCAGCTTTGGTCTCGAAGTGCTCAATATCACCATTAGATTTAGCTATTTCAAAGCAATGTCCTTCACCAACTGTAGTGGGTACAGGTATTGCCTTCAAATCGTTCAGATCAAAGCCTTTTTCATACCAATAGTTTTCTTTGAGAAACTTTTGTAGGTCAAATGTTTTCATAGCAGCCTTCAAATTTACCGTTAGCCTTAGATATTGTCAGGATGGTCTCGCCATCCACACGCAGCCAATACAGGGTTGCCTTCACACCGAGGTAAGCACCTCCACAAGTGTTATCATGCAGTTCAATGGTGACAGGCTTCCACTTTGGGTTGGTGGCTGCCAGTTCCTCAGCGTGCCCTTTGAGTGATTCCACTACATCATTACGCTGGTACTCGTCAATGATGGTGTTGTCGTACATTTCATGTGCATAGCTCTTGATGGCTTTCGCCATGGCCGTGCCGCTTTGGGTTCCTACGTACTTGATATAGCATAGGGTTGTTTCTTGCTTAATCATAATGGTATAGTTTATTTGATTTGTTGCTGTGCCTGGATATTGTGCACACGGGTAATCTCGTTGTCAATCTCCGTTTCTATCGCGAGGCTCTTGGTGAGCCATTCGCGTTGCCCGTCAGCGTCCTTAGCTCGGCGGGCGGCATAGTAGTTGCGTTGGCACTTCCGCATTTCTACTACCTTTTCAAAGAACTCACGTGCGTTCATAGGTCAGAATAGACTTTGTTGAACAAATCCTTTGTAGTAGCCGATGGCGTCAAATGGTGACGGTGTACAACCAGTATATGCAGTGAATATGCCTCTGCGACTATTGGTAACAAGTGCGCTTTGCAAGCTGGCAAAATGATTGCCCTCCGGATAGAGGAAATACCACATTGCTCCTTCATCCTCCGCAAACCGCTCCTGACTGGCTGCTATCACGCAAGGTTTGGTGTTCCTGTCTAAATCAATGGGCAGGTCACGTGTGATGACCTGCCCAATTGTGAAACGTTGACCGTTGCGAGCTTGAACCACATCACCGGCTTTCAGATTTTCCCAGTCTGTCCTCATGCCCTGTACACCTCAATAATCGGTGACTTTGCCAGTCCGATGATCTCACAATCAAGATGACCGGTTTTGTCTATGAGAATGCTGAGCGCTTCGCTGATGGTGTCGGCTTGCACCAGGAAAGTCACAGCCTTCCGGCTCTCCTGATCACCATCGATGGTGATGAGTTCTACACGACCTTTGTACCAAAGTTCAGCGTCTTTCTTCGGGAACATGTCCCAGATCTTGCGCTTGGTGATCTGTTTCACCTCATGGTCGCCGAAGATGAACGGCTTTAATTCCTCCAGCAGACGTGCTTCTGCGTTGGATGGATTGATACTTTCTACCATGTAGGTCTCTTTTACCTTACCCGGATTGTCCTCTCCGGTCTGACGTTGGTAGTCAATTTTTAATTCAAATAGTTCCATAATTCTGTAGTTTTAGTTATTAGAATAAAGTTGGATTTTGTTCCTTTTCGGCTTTCTCGCGTCGTGCGATCTCTGCCAGTTGTCGGTCGTAGGGAATAGCGAGGTAATCATACAGCGTGGAACGGCTGATATGATAACGGGGCTTGATGAAGGTCCGGTAGATAAATTCGGTGGATAAACCGATTTTTGCTTTCTCCAGATACACTTCGTTAATTTCTTTGACCCTAAAAAGCAGATTTTTACGAGAAAAAGCCATTTTTATTTGCACAAATCAATTTTTTTTTGTAATTTTGCACCCGGTTTCTGCAATGGCTTTCTGCTTCGGTGGGGAGCCCTTGTTTTTTTATACCCGTTGCCCCTTGTACGGTTCCACGGTGACAGTGCCTTTTCGGGTCTTGAAAACCCTGCCGGAACCTTCACAGACCGGACACTTCTGGCCGGTGGCTTCGTCAAAGCCGGTGCCGTGACAGTTCCCGCAGAGCTCAACACCCTCCAGATTGAATTTCGTTTCCTTGCGTGCCATAGTTGTTAGCAATTAGTCATGTTCAGACTGACGGTTTGGAACTTGCCTGATTCGTCTTTGACCTCTACCTTGACAAACTGCTTGGTGCGGTCAGGACGGTAAGCGTCGCGGATGATCTTCATGCCCTCGATGAACGTAGGATCACCAATCTCGTTTGCCATACTCTCCAGACGGAGGACATTCTGCGCTTTGAGCTGTCCGGCCTTGCTGCGTTCCATCAGGAGCGTATTGACCATTTCTGCCAGTTGGCGGCTCTTATCATCAGATGCGAGGCTCTGGATGTACTCCTTGACTTTCTCCACACCTGCGGTATAGGTGTCATCATAGGCATCATTGGTATTGAAGCCGAGGGTGACACGTGCGGTACTGTTTTTGTTGGTGAAAGTGTCTGTGAAGCGTCCGTCTTTCGCCTTGCTGGATCCAGAGAATAGTTCATCCTTCATTGAAATAATGCTGTGGAAGCGTTCAAAGATGGCTGCTTTCTTTTGCTCCAGGATGCGGCTGATGTCCTGTGCTTCGGGCACGGTCAGATTGACGGCTTCATCCACCAGTTCCTTGTAAGTCTTTACTTCTTGTGCGTGTTTTTCTTCGGCTTCACGCTTTGCCTTTTCTGCGCGTGCATTCTCCAGCAACGCAACTTCCTCTTCGGATAAATCGTACTTTGCCATAACGGTTGAATTTTATTGGTTGATTATTTGTTTGGATTGCGCTATTGCCTGCGCCTGGCTGTTGAACTCGTAAGCAATGCCCCGGAGTTTGCTGAGTGGTATCTGATGGAAGGCATCTACTCCTGCGGCTCTGCAGGCCGTCCCGGTAATCAGGTTCCACTCAGCAAAAGACCATCCGGAGGCGGGTATCTTACCCTGCGCTGCCAGCAGCTTGCCAATAGCTACCTTGCAGCATGTCTGCGCCTGTTGAAGCGGTGTCTTGCGGCGGCTCGGTTTCGGTTCTTTACCGTCCTTCTGCAATAGGTCATGCAGTTTGTTGCAGATCTCGCCGAGTTGCGCACCGTTCAGTTCTTTGCTCGATGTCACACCATAGGAGCTGTAGATGGCTGCTTTGTTGGCATCAGAGATATTGCACTGATTGAACAGGATATGCAGTTCCTTGATATATTGGCTATGCGTTTTCATGTCACTTGCTTTGTAATTTTGCCCAATACTTAGCGGCTCCTTCCGGCCAGATGTCAATAGGATCCTGTGTTACTCCGTCCTCTACGAACCGGCTTTGAGGGATTGCCCGGAAGCCTTCAATGTGCCAAACGACGGAAGCGTCACGGAAGATACGTTGTGCGGTCTTGCCTTCCGGCTGCCCGCCGTTGATATGGCTGATATAGACAAAGAGTTTGTTCGGGAACTCACGTTTGAGTGTCTTGTAATCCTTGAACGTCATATCGGCGAACTGGATAGAGTCGATAAAGATGATGTTCGGGCTCTTGTGTTGTTTGAGTTTGGCGCGGAGATCTTCAATCTCCATTTTGTCATAGAGGATGACCTTGCCGCCGACTTCCCACATGTTCACGCGGTCCATCGCCATCTGGATAGTCTTGCACAGACCTTCCTCCACGCTGTCATAGGCTACACGTTCAAAGCTACTCAGATACTTGGCATACATCATGGCAAAGGTGGTCTTACCGTTCTTGGACGGTCCGATGATGACGTGTGTGCCTGTACGCTCAGGCTGTCCGACGGCGCGGAAATACTCACCTTCAAATGGCAGGCAGGTAAACTTTGCCGTGCGGACATTGCTTGTGCTCTGTGCTTGCTTTGACTTAGCCATGACTTATCCCAGTTTGCTCAATTCTTTGTTGATACGGCGCAAGCTCGGTACGCCCTGTTCGTCACGACTGCCACGGAGGATCTGCATGGTGTCGGTACCCTCTTTGCAGTTAGCTTTGATGATGCTCATCGCGGTCGCGTTCAAGAACTTTTCGCGGTCATCGGCATTGGTCGGTACGCATTGCACATACCGGCGACCAAAGCGGCTGAAAATCTCGGTGTAACCGACTTTCTTGTTATCAATGGCGCGGTGGATCTTCTGACGCAGACCATCGGCACCCATCATGTAGTAACCACATGCGCGTTCGGTGGCATTCCAGAGTGCTTTGATTTCAAGGAACGCTTCATAGTGAAGATCACCGGCCTCGTCAAGGATAATCAAAGGTGTGGGCAGCTGCTTGAGGTAAAAGACCAAATCCTCGTACACGTCATCGTACTTGCTTGTGCTGCCCACACCGAATGATTTGGCTATTTTGCGGATAAGACGCTGTTTGCTCTTGACCTGACTGCAATCAATGTAAACAACGTTCTTGTGTGTGCGCTGGTAGTATTGCGCTGCGTAGGTCTTGCCTATGTCAGACATGTCGCACAGGAGCGCGCTCATGCTTTCTTCCTGGCATTTCTCCAGTTGTGCATTGATGAACTGGAATACGGGCGTGTTGGCGGTGTTCCACTTCTTTTCCGGATCCATTCCTACACCCAGCACGCGGGCTATGGTGATCCATTTCTCATCGCTCAGGACTTTCTCCCAGTCGCCGCGCATGATACGGCTCAACTGGCTTGCGTTAATACTAAGGGAGTTGGCAAACTTGGCATCACTTCCTCCGAAGTTCTCACGCGCTGCTGTCATCGCTTGGATGATGCGCGTCTTCATTTCATTACTTACTAACATGGTCTTTTGTTTTTATAGGGTTTATAAACTGTTTATTGCTTGGCTGGTGAAGTCTGCGAACTCGTCACCGTCATAGTTGACAGGCTGTTCGTGTTCCTCAATGACGATATCCAGCGGTGTTTGCTCAATGAAACGCACTGTGTCGCGGTCCATCTTGCCAATCTTCGGGATGTCCTGACGGCGGTCTTTGATGAGGCGGTCAAAGTGTGCAGCGCGTTTGGCTTGGTGCAGCATCTTGGCTTCATCCTCGGCGGTACGCTCAAAAGCACATTCGTTGTAGGTGAATTGCTCCATGTTCTGCGCTTCGCCGATATAGGAGTCACCCTGATAGAGGTAAACGGTTTGCGTCTTGCCTTCCTCATCCGGCAGCCAGTACGCGGTCACGGTGCGGTTGTTTGGTTTGAGCCGTTGCAAGCTGCTGTAGTCTTTCAACTCAAAGCGCTGGCCGTCCACTTGGCAATAGTCATTGTTGCGGATGCTGGTCTCGGTCTTGTTACCGATGAACTTGTAGAGATAGCTTTCGTCAATGGCTTGCAGGTTCGGGTTGTAATTCTCCATGAGCACCTGTTTGCGGGTCTTTCCAGGGAAACGCTTCTGGTCAGGGTGCAGCTCATTGTTGTGTGCGTCGATGGCAGCGATATCATCTGCAATCAGTCGGCGCGGATCAAACTCCGGTTCCGGATAGTCGCCGTTGATCTTGAAACGGATGGAACGGTAAGCCTCGTGCTTTGCGTACCAACGTCCGCGTGTCTGGCCAAGGTCTTTAGCGGCTCCGTATTTGAGGCGACGGATGGCGTGCTCGGCACGTTTCTCAGTAGGCGACTGACAGAAGCGCACGAACTGGAACATTTCCGGCAGCCACTTGAAGTTGCTCATGATGTGGTGCTCTACCTCCAGTTCACCCGGCATTGGCAAACCCATCTGACTGAGCTCACAGAACATATTGCGGAAGGATTGATAAACCGTATCTTCTGACGGTTTGCCCAGCACGTAAGCCGGACGGAAGATGTATTGGCTCACAACGTCGGTGGCCATGTACTTATATACCCACTTGTTACCGAGCGCGTGACGGCTCAGTGCCACGTCATCCATAGATATCTTACTCAGCGAATATGCGCCGTGGTGACGGTGGTTCTTGGGTCTGAGGCTGTTGTTATACTCGAAGTTGCCGTTACGATCCATGAAAATAGCGGTGTTGCCATAGACATCTTTGAGGTAGTTCCAGACGGTGCTTTCGCTCAGTGTCTCGCAGCCCGGCTTGATGAAATCGCGCGGACGGAATACTTCGCCGGTGTTCTGATCGTATAGCTCTTTCTTGCCGCTGATGAACTCGTTGTACAGTTCCAGAACGCGGGTCACAAACGGATGATCTTCCGTGCGGTAGAGTGCCAGCAGAAGGTTTTCCAACTTCTTGCATACTTTTCTTGCATTGTTATTGCCGATTCCGCAGTGTATCAATGCTGCGTAACCGTTGCTTAAATAGTCGTTAAACGCCCTTTCAAAGCTGCGCACGTTCGTATAGGGATTAAGTCCGAACGCGATGCTGCTTTGGTCGGTGCATTGTTGTGTGTACCAAACCAGCATTGCTTGGTACCAGTCTTTCATCACCAGACGTTTGCCGCTCTTGGCGCGTGCCATGCGTTGCGTCTGCAATCCGTTAGCCATGACGGTGAACAGACTGGCCTTGGCAACGTACTCATTCACGTGCGTTGCGTCCAACGGCATACCGTCAGGCTGATGGTAGCCGGTGTAGAACTGGCGTGCTGCTACATCCATGACCACAGCATAGATATCCGTGTTGGTGGTCTTGGCTTTGCCATAGGCGAGTTCAATGACGCGCAGACGGTCGGCACGGCGAATGCTGTCAACCCAAATAAGGGTCTCGCCGTTGATGCCTCTGCGTGCTATCTGTAGGAATCCGCGTTCACTGTCATGCTTGAATTGGCTGTAGGTTAATCCCGCTGCCATCCAATCATTGACGCTTAGAGCGCAGTTGCCATCAATATACTGATACATGATACTGGTCTTTTAATTGGTTTCTGCTAATCTTGTTTATACTGCCATGCAGTCAAATGCTGCGAGTGATTCAGCATAGCCTTGGCATTCCTCTTGGAGTTTCATGAACTCATCAATACCCATTCCGTGGATATCGCGCACTTCTATCACTCTGCCTCTGTTCATCACGCCGAGTTGTCCGGTGTTCCAGTCAACGACGATTTTGATCTCACCATTGTTCCAAAGACAGGTCATGGTGTTTTCGCGGTGATTGTGGATGCAATCCATTTCAAGGTGAATAGTTTTTGTTTCCATAGGTCTTTTGTTTTGTTGATTTCTGTATTACTTGTTTTCTCCGATCTTGAATATCGGGGCAAAATTCATGTTATAGAGTTTGCGCACACGCTCCGCCTTCCTTCCGGTGGTGTCATGATTCAGTGCTTCGCTGATGGTGGTTCTACTGTAACCGGTCATCTTCTGAATCTTCGCAATTGAGCCGTGAAAAAGTGCATTCATCTTACAAAATTTATTTTGTTGGGTTATTTTCTTGTATATGTCAATTTTTTTTTGTAATTTTGCAGCGAAATTGGTTATTTGTTCAATTCCGACTGCAAAGATAGATAATTTTCTCGATATAACAAAATTTTTCGAGAAAAAAGTCTCTAAAAAGTGCATTTTTTAGTAAAATGACGCATAAAAGTGACAAAATTATGCAGATTATTGATCGTTTATTCGAATTTTTTAGAGAAAATCATCTCTCTAACTACAAGGTTGAAAAAGCGTGCGGTCTCACTAACGGTTACCTCCGAAATCTGAGAAAAGCACCAAGTTTTGAAATTTTGGAGAAGATATTCTCTACATACCCGGAACTCAACCGTGATTGGGTGCTTTATGGAGAGGGTAATATGCTGCGTTCATCAGATGCAGATCCATCGCAGTCAAATGCGAAAGAACGACCTGTGCTCAAAGAAGTCACGAAAGGAGGACTTCCGCTCATTCCCATAGATGCCGTGGCTGGATTCAACGGATGGGATGAATGTGGCGTTTCGGAAATGGACTGCACGCACTATGATGTGCCGGACTTTGAGACAGCTCACGCGGACTTCCTCATCCGCGTCAGTGGATCCTCTATGTACCCAAAGTATTCCAGCGGCGACATCCTTGCTTGCCGGAAGATAGATGAGATTACTTTCTTGCAATGGGGAAAGGTCTATGTCATTGATTCCAGACAGGGCGCCATGGTTAAACGCCTGTTCCCGATGGAAGGCAACGCTGACTTGGTTCTGTGCAAGTCCGACAATCCGAACTACCCGCCATTTGAACTGCCGAAAGAGGAAATCAGATCACTCTCTATTGTGGTCGGTGCTATCCGTCTGGAATAGTCATTCTATTACATAGAAAAAACAAAAAATGCGCGTTTTTCGCGCGTTTTTTGTTTGTATATGCGCGTAATTCCTTTATTTACAAGGCTTTGCGCGTGTCTGTATGTGGTAAAATCCCCCTCTCAAACGGGGTCATTTTAGGGAATATGGGGGGGGCAATCCTGCAAAAATGGCACTTTTGAGGCGCGTTTTTGGTCGTATGGGGTGCGCAATCACGCGGTTTTGGGTCTAATTTTGGGTCTAAGTCGGGTCTAACTCGATTTTTTGAGGGTGTTTTGGTGGTTTTTCGATCTGTCCGGATCACACAAAAAAACGCCTCCGTCTGGGGGCGTTTAAGGGGCGTTTCAATGGTCTTGAAAGGGTGGTTTAGTTATAACTATACAGCATCGTTTAGTTGGTGTCAGCAAAACGTTCCTGTGAGGCTCATATTACGCGCGTGTACGCATAATGCGTGTAGGTGTGGCGCGTTATATTATAGGAGTAAACAGCGGCGTTCTACGGGGCGTTTTTAGGCAGCTTCATTGACACCGTGCGAACCATTGCCAACCAAATGTAAAGCAAATGCCAAGTCCGTGCACAATAAAAGGGGCACCGACCCCCTCAAAATGCAAAGCAAATGCCAAGCAATGCCAAGTAAATGCACAATTCGTTTTTCGCCGTAATTCTCGTAACTCCTTTATTTACAAGGCTTTTAAGAAATTAACAATGTACTTTTCGTTCTGTGCCCCATATCTGCGCTTCCAACTCGCGGTTGGGGATAACGGTTATCTCTATCAATCCCTGTTGTTTGTCTTTCGCCTTCTGCGACGGATGCAATGGCTTCGATAGCACGTAAGGCAACCGACTCGACGCAAAACGCAGCAACACATGCTCCGGCTCTTTGCCTTGCGGGATGCTCACGCCTATAACGTCATCGAAATATTCCGAGAAATCAATATCCGTCTCCCTATAGGCCACGTGGCTCGGCTCAATACCCTGTATCCTGTCCAGCGCCAAGGTCATCATATTCCCACTATCCGCATCCTCCGCGAGTAAGAACCATCGGCTGTTGTGCTGCTTGATATAATACGGATGCAGCGTCAGCACTTGTACCGGTTTGCCAAACGGCTGATATGTCAGCTCTATCGACTGCTTGCTCAGTATGTAGTTAAACAGCGTCTCCAAGTGATCCAAGCCTTGCAGATACTCGTTTCCCTCAAAGCCGATGATACTCTCCGTGTGGTTGTTCAAGTGCATCTTAGTCTCTATCTCCGCCAGCGTCTCAGCCATCCAGTCAAACTGCGGCAATCCTTTCAGCCGCGACAGCATCAACACCGTGTCTTTCAGTTTGGCCATCTCCTCATCCGTCAAAGGAGCCTGCTGAATGCTGAAATTCGTATCTTCATACCGGTAATACACCCTATTATACGCATCACGCAGGTGCAGCACATTCACGTGATAGATACTCTCAAACTCGTTTATATCGTACTTGAGCGTCCGTTCACTTACAGGCGTGCAGTCATATCGCACCAAGTCCTTGTTGCATTCCGCCAACAAGTCCTCAATATAGTACCGCTTCGTCTTGTTCCGAAAACACCGATCCAACGCGAAGTGACGTATCTGTTTTTGCTTTATTACGGGCATAATTGTGATTTTCTATGGTTTGACTATAGTGCTGCGACAATCTCGCGGTCGGACATCTCATTTATATTGCGAATATAGTTTTTCACGACAATAATTGGATTAGATGCGCATTTTACTGTAACTTGTGCACAATCATGTAAATGGCCTTACAAAGATACGAAAATAATTTGAATAATGCAAATGAAAATGCTAAAAATGTACGAAATATATGCGAGAAAGTACGAAATTTAACGGAAAGCGCAATAAAGAGGCGAACACCTGTCGCAAAAATGCGGCGGAAAGAAACGACTGCAGCGCATGCTCGAATCTACTCCACTCCGTACAGCCAATCGGTGTAGCAGCGAGGACAGGGGATGATGTCAGTCAGGGCAGCGGATTGGTGGGAGTTGAGACGGAGAGCAGAGGTGGAGAAATACTCGTCGGCAGCGGATTCGACGCCGAACACACCGTCACCCAGTTCGATAACATTCAGATAGACCTCCAAGATGCGTTGCTTACCCCACAGGAGCTCGATGAGCACGGTGAAGTACGCCTCAAAGAGTTTGCGCACGTACGTACGAGCCGGTGTGCAGAACACGTTCTTTGCCGTCTGTTGGGAGATAGTGCTGCCCCCGGCAACGATACAGCCCGAGCGACGGTTGCGGTAGAAGGCATCGAGCATATCGCCAAAGGAGAAGCCGCCGTGGTCGTAAAAGTGCGCATCTTCTGACTCGATGACCGCGCTGATCAGATCGGGGGAGATCTGTTCAAGAGGAACCCAGTCGTGCTTGAGTTCAAGGCGTTCGCCACGGCTGAATGCCTCCGACTGGCGGAGGAACATCAGCGGCGTGTAGCGTACCGGCAGAAAGCCGTACAAGACAACGAGCGTGATGCTTACGGCGAAGAACACCGCTGCGCACGCAATGCAAATATTAACGAAGCGCTTTGCCATGGTCGTCAATCAATGTGCCGAAGCGGTCAGAGTATTCGCCAAACGAAGCAAAGAACACATGCTTGGTTTGTGCCTCGATGGAATAGAACAGCGGCGGAGTGAGTACGTGGTAATGTTTGTCCATGAGTCCGCGTTTGCCGTTGTAATCGACGTAGATGTAGCAGTCGGTTTCCTCGAAGATGTCGTCGCCGTCCTTATCCTTGCGACCGGTGTTGTAATCCAGCGGTTCGATGCGTTTGTAGATCACATGATAGACGAGCCGACCATCGTAGTCAAACAGCCGCTGAATGCCGTTGTGCTCGGTAGCGATCAATCCCTCCGACCAATCGACCTCGATAGCTTTGTACGCACCGCGCAGAACAGGCTTGAGGTTGTAGTCATACACTATACACTCATCATCCAAACGGGTGTTGTAGAGGCGACGGTTGTAGCAGGTCTCGATCTTCGAATAGACGGGTTCGAGCATCCAACAGCCGGCAGTGTCGAGCAATCCGACATGATCATAATCGACACGGAGCACAAGGCTGTTCTGGTAGTACAGGTACTCATACTGATGGCGTGCGGTCAGACCTGTGGTGTTGACCTGCGAGCCGTCGCGGCGGAAGATGAACAGCGAGTCGTGGCGCGACATGATACCACGGTCGCAGGCAAACTGCCAGGCTTTGTCGAAGTCCAGCGGCGTGATGAGTTCGGCTGTGTTGAGGTTGATGAACGCACGGCGATGGTTCTTGGCAAGAATAGCTATCGTATCGCCCGGGGCTATATGCAGCCATTCGATACTATCGACAAGGATCTTGCCGGTCTCGGGATTGTAGATGTGTGCACCATGCTTGTAACGCAAACCGTTGCGACCTATCTCTTCGCCATACAATCGGCGTTCGATGGCTTTCGGGGCAGCGCGGAAACTTCGACAGAGCGATACGCCGACGGCGATGAGAATAACAGGCAGACAGACGAGCAAAACTCGTGAGGTGAGCGAACGTGCCTTCCATGAGGCAGAGATACGAGCCCGGAGGCGGAGGATGAATGAAGCATTCATAATGCAAAATTAAAAATTAAAAATTAAAAATTACGAATTAGCAATTGATTTTTATGCAAAGGTACGACAAATTTCGCACATACGCAAGTATTTCGCACGCGAATGTACGAAATAGAAAACAGCGTGTATGAAGTTGTTTCACACACGCCGTTTTGTACAGAGGTCAGTAGTCTGTTGTCAGTAATCAGCAATCAGTTTTCAGAAGTCAGAGGCCAGACGATGAAACTGATGTTTTTGTACGGACGCTCGTCCCAGAGACCCATCTTTGTGCCGTTGCCTTCGGCATCCATACTCCACCCTTGCGCCGAACTGCCGACCAGATAGATGGCGTTGCTGACACCTATATCGACTAAGGCTTGGGCAAAGTCGTGAAGAGACTCGGTGCTCTGTGTTGCGACAACGGCTATATGGTCGTCAATCTCGCACAAACCGCGACGGATGGATTTGTTCTTGAGTTCGTTTTCTACAAGTTTGCCGTTGTCCACCAACGGGTATTGGCGGAAGAAATATCCGCCATGCTCCGTGGCTTGTTCAAATAGCGGGGAGTTATCCGCCACACCGACCGTAACCTTGCCGTCAATGATAGCGCAATAGCCGCGTTTGCTCAATCCCCAACTCAGCGGTTGTCCGCGCAAGACGAATGCGCCTACGATCTTCTTGTTATCCGCGCGCACGTCGGCGGCTTGGAAGAACAGTATATTTCGCTGCCGGTTATCCAACGCACCGTAACCGATCTCCAAACGCGGAGTGCTGTTCAACGGCACATAGATGCGCAAGGGTATATCGTTCACCGTGGTGTCTTTGGTGATCGTTCCTGTAGCGGTTATGCTATCGAGCGAGGCAAACCAAGCTTGCAAGGGATGCGACTGAGGTGCGTTGTCCGGGGAGGTAAGGCTTGTTTCCGGTTCGAAGATCCCCTGCTCCGGCAACTGTTTGGGTGCTTTCGCCCAAAATAGCCACACTAGTAGCGCGATGACTGCTGCCACTATTGCGACGATAGCCACTACACGCCATGGGAACGCAGGTTTGGGCTGCCGGTTGTTGCCACCTATCACGCGAATCTCGCTATCCGATATGTTTTCTTCTTTCATCATAGACTGTTCTTCTCAATCAAATCTTTCAATGCCTTCAATGCCTCTTTGCTTGCAGAGAGGGTGTAGCGGTTCTGCTGACCATCGACAAGGATGAGTTGCTGCTTGGGCACATGGATGTAATACACGTAGTTGAGGTTGATGATCAGGCTCTTACCGATACGCACGAACTGCCGGCTCAGTTCAGGCAGTTGCTCGGCAATCATCCGCTCGACCTGTCCTAACTGATAGGTCACCAACCGCATCTCTCCACCCGTCTGGAAGAAGTTGCAGTAGTTGCCGTCCGACGAGATGTAGAGGATGTGACTTGCCGCCACGCGCAGCAGGTCGTTGGAGGTCGATATGATCAGATGTGTATTCAGCATTGTTGCTTTTTTACGGGGTCCCCGACACGACTATTAGTCGCGTTGGGGAGAGCGGAGGCCTCGATGCGCTTTTATGTCGCTAGGCGACATCTGTAGCGCCGAGTGCCGAACGCGAGTGCAAAGGTACAACATTTTTTTCAAATATGCAAATTTTCGCTGCGGTTTTGTACCAAATATGCGGATAAATGTATGAAATGAATGAAACTCGCGACTAACGGCGCGAGCATAGAACGAAATAGAATCATCTATACCGATAGGCGGCAACAATCTCGCGGTCGGAGAGGGATAAGGCGGAGGGCATGTATTACATCTTCTTGAGGAGCATATCGGTGGTGATTTCCATCTTGTTGAAGTTCTATTCTTCCTTGGACAATATGCGCTTTAGTTCCTCCATGTCCGGCAGAGCCTTGCGGAGTTCTTCGGGCATATCGGCAGAGGTGGTATATGTAGCGACACCCATCGGGCTTTTGTAGCCTTGAATGACCAACTCGACGAACTCTTTATTAGCGGACTTGCAAAGAATGATGCCGATAGACGGGTTCTCGTGCGGTTTGCGCACTTTGGCATCAAGAATTTGCAGATAGGATGTGAGTGTACCTAAATAACTTGGTTTGAACTTGCCAATCTTCAGTTCTACGACTACCAACGCATTCAGTTCGCGGTTGAAGAAAAGTAAGTCAGGGAAGTTTTCTTCACCATAGATCTCCAGATGGTACTGATTGCCCACAAAGGTAAAATCATGTCCAAAAGTCATGATGAAGTTCTTGATATTATGAACAATCTGCTTCTCTACTACTTTCTCGTCAATATCCTGTTGATCGCGTTCGCCAATCTCTTCGGTATTGATAAAATCCAGTTGGTAGGAGTCTTTGAACATCATTACGGCTTTGCGTGCAAGTGCCGAATTGGAGATGGTCTGTTTGAAGTTATTTGGCATCAGCTCTCGATTCTCGAAGGCTTGCTGCTTGATGAGTTTCTCCAATGCATCTACCGACAAATGTTCCTGCGCCGTACGGTGGATATAGTAGTATCGGGCTTCGAGGGATTTTATGGATTCCACCATCTTAATATGGTGGGTAAAAGGCACAGAAAAGAAGTCCTCTACAGGGAACTCAACCGCATTAGGAATACAAATTGAATGATATATATCTATCTTATTATCAGCTATTTGTAATTCGGCAGTCGCAACTGCCGATTCTTTTAGGGAACATTCGGCAGTCATAACTGCCGATTCTTGTGAAGATGCGTCAATCGCGCTTGTCGATTGTGATTCGTCCGTCGCGACGGACGAATTTGCATCCAACATTTTCCATGCATCAAAGAACTTACGCATGTTCTTTAAATTCGTTTCAGAATAGCCTCTTAAGCCCGGCATTTCACGAAGTAATTGATCGCTGATTGCTTTGATTGCACCAGCGCCATAGGGCAATCTGCGTGTGTTATTCGAAAGATACTTGCCTATAGCGAAATACACCGCCAACTGGATGCGGTTGACATCCTTGTTGGCTTCGTATTGACCTTGCAGAATAGCGATCTTGATTGCTTCTACCGCTTGCGATAATGGTATGATAGATTGGTCGTTCATAGTCGTTTTTTCAATTCGCCCACAAAGATACGAAAAATACTCTACCCCATGGCACCATCGATGGAGAGGACTTGGCCGGAGACGTAGGAGGACATGTCAGAGGCGAGGAAGAGGACGACCTGTGCGACTTCTTCGGGTGTGCCGGCACGACGCAGAGGGATGCGGCTGACGAAACCGTCACGCACCTCTTGCGGCAGAGCACGGGTCATGTCGGTGTCGATATATCCAGGAGCCACGGCGTTGGCACGGATACCCCGTGCACCGAGTTCCTTGGCAGTGGACTTCATCAGGGCGATGATGCCGGCTTTGGATGCGGCGTAGTTTGCCTGCGCGGGATTACCGGCAATACCCACAACGGAAGCCAGGGAGATAATACTGCCCTTGCGAGCGCGCATCATAACAGGCACGACGGCGTGGGTGTAGTTGAAGGCAGACTTGAGGTTGACACGGATTACGTCGTCCCACTGCTGCTCACTCATGCGCAGCAGGAGCGCATCGCGGGTGATGCCGGCGTTGTTGACGAGGATATCAATCGCACCAAAGTCCGCAACGACCTGATTGACGATAGTGTGTGCGTCATCAAAATCGGACGCATCGGAGGCGTACGCCTTGGCTCGGACGCCCATGGCGAGGAGTTCGGCTTCGGTGGCACGCACCTCGTCGGTGAGAGCGATGTCGGTAAATGCTATATTGCAGCCTTCACGGGCGAAGCACAAGGCTATGGCACGGCCTATGCCGCGAGCGGCGCCGGTAATCAATGCTGTTTTGCCTTCTAATATCATTGGAGAGAAATTTAAGTCAACAATTTTCTGTTCACAGATTTAACAGATTAAACAGAATGCAAAGAGTACTTTTAAGTCAACAATTAAAGACTATTAAAAACTATTTTATAAAAAAAGGTGTTGTGCCGTTTTACGCGAGAAAACTCCTATTAACAGGATTTGAGATTTCACGTACCTTTGTAATCCGACCACCTCATCGCTACCCTCTCGCGAGGGGTCTCGGCGCAGAGTATCGGCACGCCATTGGTACGCCAGGGATCTCGGTAGTTTATTTTACTTGATGAGTTTTCCGGTCTCTAACCGGCACAACACCTATGATATTTGTGATTTATGATTTCAAAATTCAAATTTCAAATTTCTTATCTCATTTCGTTCGAACGATTATTACAAAAATTTATGTTTATGAGTTCCATTGGAAGGTGAATGCTATACGGTTTTCGTGGGCGCGGTAGTTGCCCTGGCTGGTGTGATGAATGGCATCCACCACCTGGGCTGTGCTCCACGAGTAGGAGTACGCCAAGCCGACGCGAACCCACTTGCCCATATAATGGAATCCCAGACCTGCGCGATGCCGCGAGAACAATGTCGAATAGGCATAACCGAGATCGAGCATCCAATGGTTGGTCATCGCCACTTCCAGACCGGCGCGAGCAGTGTGCTCTATGCCGGAGAGTTTATGATACTGCAAGTCATACTGCAAGGACAGCAAGCCGTGCGTCGTCCACTGCAACCCCAGACCGGCACTGGCGATGAGGGGCGTGGTCATCTTCCAACTATAGGAATCGTTGGGCGACTCGTAGTGGGAGTTGTCGGATGAACTCCGGGGGTAGAAATAGTCCTCGGTATAGTAATCCGTCTCGCGCATGCGTCCGAAGATCGGCGTTTCGACCGACAAGCCGAAGCGCAAAGCCTGAATAGGACGAACGAGCAATCCTGCGCTGAATCCTGCACCGGCAGCCTTGCCGTTAGCCGTAGTGCTCAGGTCGTACTCCATGGATTGTCCGCGTCGGTCTTCGGCAATATACTCAAATCGCTTGACGGTTTGGCGCGTTTGCAACCACTCGAACGTGAACCCTACTCCCCAATAGACGATATTGCTGACATTCATGGCGTAGTGGAGGTCGATGTCGTGGCGCTGAACGTACTCGTCGAGTTGCGTTTCGATCCAATCCCCGGCAACGTTGGTACGATCGCGCTGATCGTTGAGGGTGGCTATACGCAATATATCCGCACGTCGTGCATAGGAGATCATGATATTGTTGCTCACCACGCCGGAGAGCCGCTCGGGATGCGTCAGGGCAAATACGTAGGATGCTTGCGACAAGTGCCAGCGGCTATACCAGGGGTTGTCAGCCTTGCTATCCGGCTGAACGAAGCGCCGGAACGTGCCGTTGGCACTGACCGAGAACTGACTATGTCGATATACTCCCAAGCCTGCGGGGTTGTGTTTGACCGCCGAGGGATCACCGCCGACAGCCGTCATGGCACCCGCCAGAGCGATGAAGCGGGTTGTGCCGGTCAGATCGTCATCCGCCACAGACATCACCTGCTCCAACCCGATGGGATGGATAGTCTGCGCATGCATGGCGGGAATAATCAGCAGCCAGGCGGCGAGGAGGTGATATCGAAGGGAGGGTTTCAAGATTTGTGATTTGTAATTTGTAATTTGTGATTTGTGATTATTTTACATCACGGATGATGGCGCGGACGGTGTCGGGGTGCAAGGCGGAGGTGGAATCTTCGATGAAGATGATCTCCCTGGCACGCGGGTTATAATGCGGCACCAATTCGGCTTGGGCATTCTGCGTGGGCGACTGCGGCCAGAAATAGACATCCTCGACATAGTCATCCGCCTGCAACGCTACGAGCGAGAGGTGGAAGGTGATGATCAAAAGGATCATCAAGCCAATGAATCTGCTATGTCTGTTTCTGCTTTGCATAATCGGGAGTTATTGCCACTCAGGGTGTTCAATCGGCAGGGTGCGGTTGATGCTCTCGTCGAGGGCGGTGAGCGTCTCGGTGTTCGCCACGCCAGGGATAGCCTGAATCTTGGTGTTCAGCAGGTGCATCAAGTGCTTGTCGTCATGGGCGTACATCTTGATGATCATCGCGTACGCGCCTAAGGTAAACTGGCTCTCTATCACCTCGGGGATCTTCTCAAGTTCGGCGCAGACCTGCTTGTACATGCTTCCGCGCTCGAGCGTGAGACCGATATATACGCACAGGTTGTAGCCCAACATCTTCGGATTGACCTGATAGCCCGAGCCGATAATCACACCGATGTCGAACATGCGTTGCACACGCTGGTGAATAGCCGCACGGCTCACACCACAGAGTTCAGCCACTTCCTTGAACGGGATTCGGGCATTCTGGGTGATGATGGTCAGGATTTTCTTATCTAATTCGTCAATGACTTCCATAAAATTTGACAATTTGATAGTAATACTTCAATATTTACGTACAAAGTTACAACTTTTTTTGCAAATTTGCAAATATTTTCGTATCTTTGTGCACAAATTGTTAGAAAAAAGTAATTTTTTGTTAAAAAAGGGGGCATTTATATGCAAAATCTGGAAGAATATATCGAACAACACACGACAGCTGAGCCGGAGTGGCTACGCGAGATCACCCGCGATACGAACCTGCATGTACTCAATCCTCACATGTTGTCGGGGCAGGTGCAAGGCGAGCTGCTGCGGATGTTGAGCCGGATGATTCGTCCGAAGCGGATATTGGAGTTAGGGACGTTTACGGGTTACTCGGCATTGTGCCTTGCAGAAGGAATGGAGGAAGGCGGCGAGGTGATTACGATTGAGCATAACGACGAGTTGGAGGAGACGATTCGCCGCAATCTCTCGCGTACGCCTATAGGCGCGCGCGTGCATTTATTAATAGGTGACGCAAAGCAGATACTGCATGAGTGGCAAGCACAAAACTCCGACAATACCCCGACAAAACCCCGATATACCCCCGATACTCCCGTACATTTTGACCTCGCGTTTATCGATGCCGACAAGCGGGAGTATTGCGCGTACTACGAGTTGGTTTATCCGTTGGTCAGGGAGGGAGGATTCATTGTGGCGGACAACACGTTGTGGGACGGGCACGTGGTTGATCCGGCTTACGACCGCGACAAGCAGACTATCGGGTTGCGGGAGTTTAATAGGATGGTAGCGGAGGATGAACGGGTGAGTCAGGTCATATTGCCGGTTCGCGACGGATTGACGATCATCTACAAGAAACAATCAACCCCACTCGATTGAGCGGGGTTGATTGTTGTCGCGTGTACGCGAGCCTTACTTATTTGAAGAACTCTTGTACTTTCTCGTTTTCTACGATTTCCTCTTGGAAGATGTAAGCACCTGTTTTCGGGCTCTTAACCATCTTGATGCACTTCGTGTGGTTACGTCCGGCGTTGCCGGTGTGAAGTGTTGCAACCGCTTTCTTTGCCATTGTTTAATCTCCTTTTAGTTTAGCATCAACATGGATTACTTAATCTCCTTGTGGATGGTGTATCGTTTCAGATAAGGGTTATACTTCTTCAGCTCGAGGCGATCAGGAGTATTCTTACGGTTCTTGGTAGTGATGTAACGGCTCATGCCGGGAACACCGCTGTTTTTTTGCTCGGTGCACTCAAGAATAACTTGCACGCGGGCTTCTTTTGTTTTCTTTGCCATAACTGTAATCCTCCTAATTTACTCGTAAAGGTAACCCTTTTCGGCTGCTTGCTTAAGTGCAGCATCCAAACCGATTTTGTTAATAGTACGCAGACCCGCTGCACTCACGTTCAGCTGGATCCAGCAATCCTGTTCTACCCAGTAGAACTTTCTGTGGAAGAGGTTCACATCGAAAGTGCGCTTTGTGTGGCGCTTCGAGTGAGACACATTGCATCCACCCATGGCTTTCTTGCCGGTAATTTGACAAATCTTTGACATTGTATTATAAATTTTATATTTTTCCGTAGCCAAGCCGCTCGCTGTTCACGAGAGGCGAAAAATCCCATAAAATCAACGCATTTGCGCATTATGCGCGAAAAATCGGACAAAGATACAAAAAAAATTTGAATTATGCAAATATTTTTGCACTTTTTTTGAAAAAAAGTTTATTTTCTGCAACAAGTGCTTTGCAATCGTTAAAAAATGACGATATTTCTTGCTTTTTGCAGAAATTTTTTGTAACTTTGTACGTTTTTTGCGGTTCGCATGTGTGAAGGGACAAATTTCGGTTCACGAATTAAGCGAATTGGAAGGTTCACAGATTAAACAGATATAACAGAACAAAATGGATAAGAATACTTGGATTGGATTTTTGCTGATAGCGGCAATCATCGTGGGATTCTCGATGATCAACCGCCCGTCGAAGGAGGAGATAGCCGAGCGTCAGCGTGTGAGTGACAGCATTGCGCTGGTGCGCCAGATGGAATGGGAGGCACAGCAGTTGTCGGAGGCGATTAGCAGTCAGCAGTCAGCGGTCAGCGATCAGCAGTCAGCAGGCAGCGAGCAGTTGTCGGACGAAGAGTTGGCAGCTCGCATGCAAGCCGCCTATGGCGATTTTGCGCCGTCGGCACAAGGCGACGAGGATTTTGTAAGTCTGGAGAACGAGCGCGTACGTCTGACGTTCACCACGAAAGGCGGACGGTTGTACCGCGCCGAGCTGAAGGAGTACAAAGCCTACGGCGATACGATCAATGACCTGCACCTGTTCACTGGTGAGGAGTCGAATATGGCATTTACGCTTATCACGGCGAACAACCGAATCATCTCGACGCAAAACCTGTACTTTGAGCCGATACAGAAGGACAGCGTGCTGACGATGCGATTGAAGAGCGCACAGGAAGATGCGTATCTGGACTTCGTCTATACCCTGCCGGCCGGCGAGTACATGTGGCACTTTGACATCGTGCCTCACAATATGGAGCGCGTGCTGGCGCAGAACGTGAGCACGATAGAGATGCAGTGGCGTCAGAAAGTGCCACAGCAAGAGAAAGGCCGTAAGTTCGAGGAGCGTTACGCGCAGCTGCAGTACATGGATATAAGCGGCGATATTGACAACCTGTCGGAGCAGAAGTCCGACCGCCAGAAGGAAGCCGGCAAACTGCGCTGGATAGCGTACAAAGACCAGTTCTTCTCGACCGTACTGATCAGCGAGGACGGATTCAGTTCGTCGGAGTTGGAGTCCACTCCGCAGAACAAATACTCGGGTTACATCAAGGAGTACAACACCACCACCGCGCTGAACTTCGACCTGCGCGAGCCTGTACGCCTGCGCTTCTACACAGGCCCAAACCACTACAACACGCTCAAGGCGTACGACAAGGGGCTGGAGAAACAAGACAGGCTGCAACTCAAATCGCTCGTGCCGCTGGGTTGGAAGATCGTGTCGTGGGTGAACGTGATACTGGTAATCCCGATGTTTGATTTGTTCTCATCGTGGGGACTGAGTATAGGACTGATCATATTGCTGATGACGATCGTTATCAAGTTGATTATCTTGCCGTTTGTGTTCAAGAGCTATCAGTCCACGGCGAAGATGCGCGTACTCAAACCGCAGATTGACGAGATCAATGCAAAGTTCCCGCCGGAGAAGATGCAGGAGCGTCAGCAAGCCACGATGGCGTTGTACCAGAGAGCCGGGGTGAACCCGATGGGCGGCTGTCTGCCGATGCTGTTCCAGATGCCGGTAGTGATGGCTATGTTCTGGTTCTTCCCGACGGCTATCGAACTGCGTGGCAAATCGTTCCTGTGGGCAGACGACCTGTCAACCTACGACTCGATAATCTCGTGGAGCACGCCTATTCCGCTACTCGGTGATCACTTGTCGCTGTTCTGTATATTGTTCTCAATCGTGAATATCGCATACACCTATATCACGATGCAGACTCAGGCTACGGGTAATGATCCGTCGCAGAAGATGATGAAGTGGATGATGTATCTGATGCCGTTGATGTTCTTCTTCATCTTCAACGATTATGCAGCGGGATTGAGTTACTACTACCTGTTGGCATTGTTCTTCTCAATCATGCAGACGATGATCTTCCGCTGGACGACGGACGATCAGAAGATCCTTGCGGAGATGGAAGCCAACGCCAAGAAGAAAGCCGCAGCCAAGCCGCAATCCGGATTGGCAGCACGTCTGCAAAAGATGCAGCAGGAGCAATTGCGTCAGGCAAGAGAGCAGGCGAAGCAACAAGCAAAACGCAGATAGTTGAGTGTTGAGAGTTTAGTGTTTAGAGATGGAGGATCAGAAACTCATATTGAGGTCATTTGGTAGCGGAAGTAGCGGCAACTGCTACTACTTCGGCACGCAGGAGCGCGGCGTATTGATTGATGCCGGCATCTCCGCGCGTACCATACACAAGTACCTCAAGGAGATGAACCTCGACTTCAAGAATATCATGGGTGTGCTGATCACCCACGATCATGCCGACCATATACGTGCCGTGGGTACGCTGGGCGAACGCGTTCATCTGCCGATATACGCAACGCCACTCATTCATGAGGGTATTGACCGCAATTACGGCGTGACGCAGAAACTGCGTTCGGGCAGGAAGTTCTTCACCAAAGGTCAGCCCTGGCAACTGGGCGATATGACCATCAACACATTCAGCATCTCACATGACTCAACGGAATGTGTAGGGTACGTGATTGACTTCATGCACCAGCGGTTTATGATCGCTACGGACTGCGGCGAGCCGAACGCCGAGTTGGAGGAATATCTGCGCACAGCCAACCATATTATCATCGAGGCGAATCACGACGAGCAGTTGCTGCTGAATGGCCCCTACCCCACGTATCTGAAACAACGTATTCTCTCGCCCCGCGGACATCAGTCGAACGTGACGTGCGGCGAACTGTTGGAGCGAAACTACCACTACGGGATGAAGAATATCTTCCTATGCCACCTCAGCCAAGAGAACAACGACCCGAAAGTGGCGTACGACACGGTGAGCGATCACCTAATGGAGATAGGCGTAATGCCCGGCAGAGATCTGAATCTGTGCGTGTTGGAGCGCACGACACCGAGTGCGGTGTTTACGCTGAGCGATTAGAGAATAAAGACCGCTGCGCTGAAAGAATAAAGACCGCAGCCAATCTTGGCTGCTAAAAGACAATAGACATGAAGCGATTAGTCATTATCCCCACTTACAACGAGAAGGAGAACATCGAAGCAATCATCAAGGCGGTGTTTGCGCTGCCTGTGGAGTTTCATGTACTGGTTATAGACGACGGTTCGCCGGACGGGACAGCCGCTATCGTCAAGCGGATGATCGGCGAGCAGGCTGAGCAGCGTCTGTTCATCGTGGAGCGTAAAGGCAAGTTAGGTCTGGGGACTGCCTACATAGCAGGATTCAAGTGGGCAATAGAACACACGTACGACTACATCTTTGAGATGGACGCCGACTTCTCGCACAACCCGAATGACTTGGTTAAGTTGTACGAGGCATTGGCTAACGAAGGCGCGGATGTGGCTATCGGCAGCCGGTATGTGACGGGCGTGAACGTGGTGAACTGGCCAATGGGACGTGTGCTGATGTCGTACTTCGCATCGAAATACGTACGCACGGTATTAGGCATTGATGTGCATGACACTACTGCCGGGTTTGTAGGCTACAAACGCGAGGTACTTGAGACGATCGAGCTTGACAAGATCCGCTTCAAGGGCTATGCTTTCCAGATAGAAATGAAGTTCACCGCCGTTAAATGCGGTTTTACGGTTAAGGAAGTGCCTATCATCTTCGTCAACCGCGTGCTTGGCACAAGCAAGATGTCCGGAGGTATATTCTCGGAGGCATTGTTGGGAGTAATTCGGCTGAAAGTATCGTCGTGGTTCAGAAAGTACCCGAAGAAGGGTTGAGTGTTGAGAGTTGAGTGTTGAGAGAAGTTGAGAGTTTTCAAGTTTATAGTTTTTTTTGCTTGCGCATTGTGCATGGTAGCGTGCGGCGGCAGGCAGCAAGGCGAAAGCGGAAGCCAAAGCCGTAGTCTGTTTGCACCTAAGCCCGAACCGCGCTATGTGTATGGCATCAAGATCGACGACTACCGCGTAGATACGTGCCGTGTGCAGGCAGGCGAGACACTGTCGGGTATCCTGCACCGTCACGGACTGACGAACAAGCAATGGCGTGACATACAGCCGTTCTTGAAGAAGAATCCTGAGTTGTCAGCCATTCGCGAAGGCGGACGATACTACGCCTTCCGCAACGATACGGCACTCTGCTACTTCGCCTACAAGCTCAACCGCCGTGAGACGCGGATTGTGTCGCTACTCGATAGTTTCTACTTGTGGCACGACACCTTGCCGCTGATTGTTGAAAGACGGAAAGCGGAATTCACGATTACCTCATCGCTATGGCAAGCGATTACCGATAAGAACCTGCCTGTAGAGTTGGCATTGGAGTTGTCGGAGATCTATGCATGGACGATTAACTTCTTCGCCTTGCAGCCCGGCGACAGTGTGCGTGTGCTGTACGACGAGCAGTTTGTAGAAGGCTCACGCATCGGTATCGGGCGCATCTATGCCGCGCACTTCTATCACGGCAAGAAATGGTTGCCGGCATACTACCTCGATGACAAGAAAGCAAGCGGTTACTTCGACGACGAGGGTAAGAGTCTGAGGAAAACCTTCCTGAAGGCGCCGCTGAACTACAAACGTATATCTTCGCACTTCTCATACGCGCGCAAACATCCTGTATATCACGTCGTGCGCCCGCACACGGGAGTGGATTATGCGGCGCCTGCCGGCACGCCGGTGGTGGCATTGGGCGACGGCGTAGTGACGTTCCGCGCATACAAAGGCGGTGGAGGCAATACAATCCGCATCCGCCACAACAGTACTTACGAGACGGGCTATCTGCACTTGTCGAAATACGCCAAAGGGCTGAAAGTCGGACAATATGTCAAGCAAGGCGAGGTGATCGGTTACGTCGGTTCGACCGGCGCAAGCACAGGCCCGCACCTTGACTTCCGTGTGTGGAAGAACGGCACACCGGTTAATCCGCTTACATTGGATTCACCGTCAGCCGAGCCTGTACCCAATGACCTGATTGAGCCGTACAAGGCACTTGCGGAGCACTACAATCAACTGTTGATCGAAGGAGAAAAATAAATGATAAAATTGTAAATGATTAAATAGTAAATAGATTTATGTTATTTTACGAAATCAAAGTTAACTATAGCCGCCAGACGGGTGAGGACAACCCGGGCAAGGTTAAAGAGACCTACTTGGTGGAGGGATTCACGTGCGCGGATGTCGAAGAGCGCGTAATGGAAGTGATCAAGCCGTTTGTGTTCCAAGGCGACTGCGAGGTGCAGAGCTGCAGGAAGGTGCAGTATTACGACCTTATTCCCGTTGCTGACGGCGAGTACTGGTACAAAGCGCGTGTGGAGCTCATCACCGTTGAGAACGACAAAGAGACCCGCAAAGCCGTGAGCATCCTTGTGCAGGCAGACAATATGCTTGACGCCTTGCACACTTTGAAGCAACACTTGGCATCGCTCGACTGCGAAGTAATCGGTTTGGCAAAATCGCCGGTGGTGGAAGTGATTCGGGCAATTGAATAATTTGTTAAAATGGTTTGCTACGCAAACGTTAAATAGTTAAGATGGTTTTTCTGACGAAAAACGTTAAATAGTATGAAGAAGATTATATTAACAGGTGATCGGCCTACGGGCAAGTTGCATATAGGGCATTATGTAGGTTCGCTGCGTCGCCGCGTCGAACTGCAGAACACAGGCGAGTTTGACAAGATATACATCATGATTGCCGATGCGCAGGCACTGACCGACAATGCAGACAATCCGGGAAAGATTCGCGAGAACATCCTGAACGTGGCATTGGATTACTTGGCTGCAGGGTTGGATCCGGAGAAGGTGACAATCTTCATCCAGAGCGGCGTGCCGCAGCTCACCGAACTGGCATTCTACTACATGAACCTCGTATCGGTCAGCCGCGTACAGCGTAACCCGACGGTAAAGACAGAGATCAAGATGCGCAACTTCGAGGCGAACATCCCTCTCGGATTCTTCTGCTATCCTGTATCGCAGGCTGCGGACATCACCCTGTTCCACGGGACTGTTGTGCCGGCAGGTGAAGACCAGAAACCGATGATCGAGCTCACCAACGAACTGGTGCGCCGGTTCAACAGCATCTACGGCGAGGTGTTCGACGAGACGCAGATCCTGCTGCCGGATAACGCTGCCTGTCTGCGTCTGCCCGGCACGGACGGCAAGGCGAAGATGAGCAAGAGTCTGGGTAACTGCATCTATCTGAGCGACTCGGCTGAGGTGGTTGAGCAGAAAGTCAAGAGTATGTACACCGACCCCACGCACCTGAAGGTCAGCGACCCCGGTCATCTGGAGGGCAATGCAGTTTTCACCTATCTGGATGCATTCTGCCGCGAGGAGCATTTCGCCAAGTATCTGCCGGAGTATCAGAACCTGCAAGAACTGAAAGACCACTATACCCGTGGCGGTCTGGGAGATATGAAGTGCAAGATGTTCCTGCTGAAGATCATGCAAGAGACGCTCGAACCTATTCGTCAGCGTCGTGCCGAGTGGGAGCAACGTCTGCCCGAGGTGCGCGAGATCCTGCGCCGTGGCACAGAGGAAGCTTGCCGCGTCGGCGAACAAACGATGCAAGACGTTCGCAAAGCGATGCGCATCGACTACTTCGACAGCGAGTTGACGCTGTAAACTACTCTACTTCGATACGGATATTGACAACAAACAACGAGCCGCCATGTTATCATGACGGCTCGTTTGCTTTCATTCGGATAATCAATCCACTGTCGCGCCAAGCAGGTTGTACTCCACTCCGTCACGGATGATCAGTATTTGTCCGTTGCGGATGATCTTCTTTATAGAATTCTTTCCCGGCGCAATGATGTCGACATTACCTGAACCTATACGCGAGGAAATGATGCTTACATTATCTATAGCCAACCCCGGTGCACCGGCGCAGTTCGTTCCGCTTCTGACGGAGATGTTCCAAGCGAGGAAGAGCAGTTCACCGGCTTTGGCAGCAACAGGCAGCACACCTTCCATCTGCCTCGTCGCGGCAGGAACATTCGCATAACCTTGGGTAGCAGCATCGGGCTCCCACTCGCTGGTGAAATCCGCGCCGGCAGACATCCAGTTGATGCCATCCAGGCTATAATATAGTTGCACGGCAAATCCCGCGCTATTGTTACCATCGCGATACTTCTCGATGTCGCAGGCTATGGTTAGTTCCATATCATCGTCCGAGCTGTTACGTGCCGCAAGCATGATATTGATGCAGCGTGTACCATTATCAACGCCGGTTGTCAATCCGCCAATGGCGCGATCTTCGTCATCATCCGCACCCCAGTTCCATGTGCCGTTGTAGGCATTGGATGCGAGGCTCACACCACCGAAGTACATCAGTGTATCTGTGGCTTGGAAGAAACTACCCACTTGCCGCGGTGCGCTCAGGTTGCGATCGATGCGCCAGCCGAATGGCAGGTCGGAGCGATGCTTCATACCTTTTGGGTCAGCCGTGCTGCGTTCTACCACTCCGAGCGAGTTGAAGTCCTCAGTATATGCATCCACCAGCTCAATGGCATCAATCTCCGGCACTTGCGTCACAGCCGTGTCGCACACAACGGTAGCTGTGAAGAGTTGATCGCCGTAGGTTGCCTGTACGGTATAAGTGCCACGTTCGCTGACGCAGAGTGTACTGTCGGCGAGTTGTTCGTCCCCTGTAAAGTAACTGTCAGCCGGGAGCGTCTGGATCGACAATCCGTCGGTGTCAATCAGTCGCAGTTGATAATGTACGCAGCCTGTAGATTGATCGACAGCCTGTTTGTAAGTCTGCCATGCATTACGTGCACAACTGCGCATCTGCTCTGCTACAGCGTCGGTCAGAGTCTGCGGATACCAAGTAATGGTTGTAGGATCTTCGCCGAAGATCGTAGCGTACTCCAGGCAAGCCGCCATATACGTTGAACGCTGTGTAGGATGACGATCGTCCTTAAACCAACTTGTGAGCACATCCACGCCATCGTTGTACGCCAACTGATACGCCAAGCCTACCGGACAAATCACCAAGCCCAACTCCTGCGCCAGATCGCTGTAGTTCTTCAGGAACGAGGCGTTGAACTCGGTGAAGGGATCGGTGTTATACGCCCAGTTCATCGGCAGGATAATTACCGCATTGGGGTTCGGGCAGTTCTGACGGATATACTCCACCCAACGGATGACACTCTTTCGGAATCCTGCGAAGTTCGTTCTGGGTTTGGCTGTTTGCTCTTGCAGGATAATATGCGTCCATGCTTCGCTGCGCACGAGCATTCGTGCTGAAGGTGTTCCGGCTTCGGTTGTACCCTCGCCTTCTTCGAAATGGTAGTCGAGTGTCTTACTGAGGTTCGTGTGGGCAGTCCAATGCGCATCCTTGCTCATGGCTGCTGCCAGTTGGTTGAACATATCATCCTGCCACTCGTTCTCGTAATGGATCAGCGAGTTGTTCATTGAGAGCACTCTGATCTTCTCGGGCAAGGATTGAACAACGACGGTCTGTGCCGGCCAGAGAGCGGGGCCGTCAACCTGTGCAGGCGGAGCGGGTTCCTCCTCGATGAGCAGAGTGGATGTCAGGGTGTTCAGCGTGATGAGTTGGCAGACTGTAGTCTTCTCAACCGTCATGTTTCCGGGATTGCTACCGCACTCGATCGTGAACGGTTTGCCGGGCACGACGAGCGATGAGCCGCCAGTCGGTGCTCCCCAGTTAGCAGAGGCACTCCAAGCAGCATCAGCAATCTTGAACGCGCCGGTCAGAGTAATGTTACTGATGGTGTAAACACCGGTCTCCACCTCAGTCATCTTGCTGGCGGCATCAGCAGCCCAGTTGTTGTGCGCACCGCGCACATACAGATCCTGCGCCACTACCGTCATGACATTGCATGTCAAACTGCTGCAACATAGCAAGGTTAATAAAGATAAAATTAGCTTTTTCATACGTATTAAATTTTAAGGGTTAATTCTAATCACCGCCTTGCCATCCTGCTCAACGCAGTACTGCGGACAACCGTTATCCGCCAAACGGAAAGCGACACGAAGTGTGCCGTCAGGCGAGTTGATGGCGGTAGGACGAGAGCATGACGATACAACAATAGCCAATACGGGCAAAAGATAAAGCAGTTTTTTCATAGTATTACGATGATAAATGTTGCTTATTGATTGCTAATTCGTAGCGTTTTACAGCTCTTCCTTGATCAGGTAGTCATTACGTGACTGCGAGTTACGGATGATGAGTTCGCCCAGGAATCCTGCGAGGAACAACATACAGCCGAGGATCATCATCAGGATGCTGATATGGAAATACGGATTGACGCCGAGTAGCATTGACGTGCCGACAGTGCACAGGGCGTGGATCTTCATACCGGCAACCACGCAGATAGCTATGGCACCGATGAGGAACATCAGACTGCCTACCAATCCAAAGAAGTGCATAGGCTGCTTGCCGAACTTGTTGAGGAACCAGATGGTCATCAGATCGAGATAGCCGTTGACGAACCGGTTCATGCCAAACTTCGATTCGCCGAACTCGCGCTTGCGGTGTTGAACGACTTTCTCACCAATCTTGGTGAAACCGGCATTCTTCGCAAGATATGGGATGTAGCGGTGCATCTCGCTGAACACCTCGATGTTCTTGACCACCTCACGGCGATAAGCTTTGAGTCCGCAGTTCATGTCGTGGAGTTGGATGCCGGTAACGCGGCGTGCGGTAGCGTTGAACAGCTTTGACGGCAAGTTCTTCGTCAACGCATTGTCATAGCGTTTCTGCTTCCATCCGCTGACCAGATCGTAGCCGTCCTCGGTAATCATGCGGTAGAGTTCGGGTATCTCGTCGGGTGAGTCTTGCAGGTCGGCATCCATGGTGATGACTACATCGCCTTGTGCCGCCTTGAATCCGCAGTACAGAGCCGCCGACTTGCCATAGTTACGACGGAAGCAAATACCTCTTATGAGACCGCTTTTCTGTTTGACCGCTGCGCTGTTTGACCGCTGCGCTGTTTGACCGGCTTCGCCTGTTAGACTTTTGATGACCTGCCACGAGTTGTCCGTTGAACCGTCGTTGACGAAGATGATCTCGTAAGAGAATTTGTTCTCCTTCATCACGCGGGCAATCCACTCGTAGAGTGGCGGCAATGACTCCGCTTCGTTATACAACGGTATGATGATAGAAATATCCATTAGCCTATTTCGCTGACGTTAATCAGTTCTTTTTCGTTGATGATATATATGTCTTTGCCTTCGAGGCTAAGCAAGCCTTCCTGTGCAAACTGCGAGAGCGTACGGATGGCGTTGGCGGTAGTCATGTTGCTCATGTTCGCCAGATCCTCGCGGCTGACATGTGCGGCAAGTGTATGACCGTCCTCATTATAGCCATAATGCTTGATGAGCGAATGGATGGCTTCCGCCAAACGTCCGCGCAGGTGTTTCTGCGTGAGGTTGACCTGACGCATGTCACTCATAGCGAGATCATGCGCAATATCCTCCAACAGACGGTAGCAGAAGTTGTTGTTACGGAGCATCAGGTCATGGAACGCCTCGGTATCGACGCTGTAAAACACACAATCCTCCAATGCCGCTGCACAGGTCGTATGGGTGTCACCTGCAATGGTTGAACGATAGCCGAAGAAATCTCCGGGTTTATGCAGACGGATGATCTGCGGACGCGTACCCAATGCCTCGATATAGATGCGCACCTTGCCGCTGACGAGCAACAGCACGCCGTCGGGTGTGTCACCTTCGCGGTAGATAATCTCGTTCTTTTTATACATTACGAGACTCAGATGTGATTCAACAAACAACCTCTGCTCAAATGTCAATGTTGCCCAGATAGGGTTGATTTCCCAGATAGGAGGAATATCCAATGCTACCTTACGTTTAATCATACAAATTCTGTTACGTTTATTACCAAAAAGACTTTCCGGCTGCAAAGATACAACTTTTTTTTCAATTTTGCAAGTTAAATGCGATTTTTTTTACTATAATTGTCACTTTATTTACTTTATTTGTATTTTCGAACAAGCGTTCTACATTTTTTTTGTACTTTTGCATCGAAAAAAATTACTGCCGGACAAAATTCTGCACAGTTTAGCACGATTTTTGCATGGCTCATTTTATAGAATACGCACATTGCGCGAAGAATAAACAGAAATAGAATGGAAAAAGAATTGGAAACAAGACATTATTTGGAATTTTTGAAGGGCACGATGCACAGCCGTTGGAACAATCTTGCTCTTGCTGATTTCGACGGAGTGAACCGTTACAACTATTGTGACTTGGCTCGCGAGATTGAGCGTCTGCACCTGGCGTTTGAGTTACTGGGTGTCAAGCCGGGCGATAAGATTGCACTTTGCGGTCGTAACTGCGCCAACTGGGCAACGACGTTCCTTGCTGTTGTATCGTACAAGGCAGTGGTAGTAAGTATCCTGCCGGACTTTACCGGTGACGGAATCGAGGGCCTGGTTAACCACTCGGAAGCTATGCTGCTGTTTACAAGTTCGAATATACAAAAGAAAATCAATGCCGCCAACATGCCGGGCTTGAAGGCAATCGTACAATTGGAAGATTTCGCCTTGGGCTTTGCTGCTGACGACAAGATTAAGAAAGCCTACGCTACGCTGGATGCCGAGATGGCGAAGAAGTTCCCTGACGGCGTAAGCGTTGATGTTGTGGATGCCTATCCTACCGACAACCTCAATGATCTGGCTATCATCAACTATACCTCCGGCACGACATCTGCACCGAAAGGTGTGATGCTCACGAACCTGAACTTGTCCGGTAACGTGGACTTTGCTATCCACCAGATTCCGCATCGTCCGGGCGACGCCGAGTTGTCTATGTTACCAATTGCACACATGTTCGGATTGATGTTCGAATTCCTGTATCAGTGCTGCGACGGTGCAGAGACATGGTTCCTGACCGGTGCACCGACCCCGACTGCCCTGATGAAGGCGTTCTCTGAGGTTCATCCGTTCATGATCCTGACAGTGCCTCTGGTAATCGAGAAGATCATCAAGAAGAAAGTGCTTCCGGTAATCAACAAACCGCTGATGAAGATTCTGTGGCACACACCGGGTATACGCCGGATTATCCGCAAGAAAGTCAAAGAAGGGTTGATGCAAGCCTTTGGCGGCAAGCTCCGCTTCCTGATCATAGGCGGCGCAGCGCTCAACGGCGAAGTAGAACAAGTGCTCAAAGATATTGAATTCTGCTATTGCGTAGGTTACGGCATGACGGAATGCGCACCGCTCATCTCGTACGAACATTGGAGTAAGTTCAAGTTCCACTCCTGCGGTAAGGATCTGCCGCAATGCCGCGTACGTATTGACAGCGACGATCCTATCCACCACGACGGCGAGATTCAGGTCAAGGGCGTGAATGTCATGAAGGGATATTACAAGAACGAGGAAGCTACCAAGGCTGTCTTCACCGAGGACGGCTGGATGCGAACAGGCGACCTGGGCGTATTGGATGAGGAAGGCAACATCTTCATCAAAGGCCGCAGCAAGAACATGATCCTTGGTGCATCGGGACAGAACATCTACCCCGAAGAGATTGAGGACAAACTGAACTCCCTACCCTGCGTGATTGAGTCGGTTGTTGTGGATCGCGACCACAAGCTTGTGGCTCTCGTTTATCCCGACACCACTCCGGATGGCAAGAAACTCCTTGCCGAAGGTCAAACGCTGGAGCAACTCATGGAAGTCAACCGCCAGGCACTCAACGCCATGATGCCGGCTTACAGCAAGGTTACGGCTATCGAACTCGTTGACAAAGAGTTCGAGAAGACACCCAAACGCAGCATCAAACGCTTTATGTACAAGTAACAAACGGGATATGAGTCACCGCTAACAGGCATGATGCCCTGTAGTGGTTCTCAGCCCATATAGCCTAAAATAATCAAAAGAAGTGCTCCGCGGAGCACTTCTTTTTGTTACAACACAAGGCTTGCTCATCAAGGCACTTTATTTGTATATGGAACTTGCCCTGCCCAGTTGCTGCTCTTGGCATTGGTCTCGCGAACGATTGTTGCATCATATCCGTCATGACCATTGTAAAATGATCTTCAATGCATTTTTTGAATATTAAGGCATAAAAATGCATGTTTGTTGTAAGATTTTTGTTGCATAATAGCAATATTTCTCCCCGTTTCGACATTTTTTTGCAAGAAAAAATTGCAAAATTAGTATTTTTTTTATAATTTTGCATCCGATTTCAAGATCAATAGCCTTGGTAAAGGCCTGGGTTTGACCCTATAATATTCCGCGCGGAAACGTCCGCAAAAAACAGTTAATTATAGAGGCAAACTCATATATGAAACAACAAATTTTTCATGTTGGGTTGGTGTGCCTTATGGTCATCAATCCTTATTTTTTAAGCGCGCAGGAAGCGGGAATCGAGAACGCTAACGCTGTGCGAAGTGAGACCGCCGGCGCTGTGGGAAGCGAGGCTGTTGTGCTCGATCTTGATGCCATCTATCGGCTGGCAGACGAAGAGAGCCGTGTCATCCGCGTCAGCGAAGCGTCGCTCCGTGCCGCCAGCGAGAATGTGAAACAGGCGAAGAACGCCCTTACGCCGCATATGAACGTCAGCATCAGCGGTTCGTATATCGGTGACGCGACGCTCATGAGCCGCAGTTTCAGCACAAGCGGTCAGACCGAAGTCATCTACGCCGGGCTCGGTCCGCAGTACATCAACAACGGTCAACAACCGACGCCGCATTGGGGCAACATGTTCTCCTTTGAGGCATCTCAGGTCATCTACGCCGGAGGTGCTATCCTCGCAGGTATCGAGATGGCGAAGATCGGCGAGCGGATTGCCGAACTGGACGTGGCCAAGAGCCGCCAGGAAGTGCGGTTCATGCTCACCGGTTACTACCTCGACCTTGTCAAGTTACAGAACCAGATTCAGGTCATCGACCGCCATATCGAGCTCACCAACAAAGTGCTCGACCAGATGCGTGCCCGTGAAGCGGCAGGTGTCGTGCTCCGCAACGACCTCACGCGTTACGAACTGCAACTCAAGCAGCTCGAACTGACACGTATCCGCCTCCTCGACGCGCAATCGATCATTCATCATCAGCTCACCACCGCGCTGCATCGGGACGGTCAGACCATCGTGCCCGACACGCTTTCCGTCAACGCCGCGCTGGCGCAACTCGAACAAGCCGCCTCGGAGCAGCTGTGGCAGAGCCGCGCAGCAGGCAGTCACCTCGGTATTCAGCAAGCCGAAGCCGCTCAACAACTGAGCGAACAGCAGGTCAAGATGACCCGTTCGGCATCCATCCCGCACATAGCATTGGTCGCCAAGGACGAGTTGTTCGGACCGTACACCTCCGATCTCATTCCGGTCAACGCGAACGTCAACGCGTGGTTCGTCGGCATCGGCATTAAATACGACCTCGGCAGCCTCTGGCATAACCACCGCGCTATCCGCAAGGCCAAGACCGAACGCGAGGCGGCGCAGGAGCGCGTCGAACTGGCGCGAGAGGGCGTCAACAACGGCGTTCATGCCGCCTACACGCATTTCCTCACCGCCTTCACCGAGGTCGAGACGCAAGAGAAACAAGTCCAATTGGCGGACGAGAACTACGCCCTCGTGGAGAAGCGTTATAACAACGAGCTCGCCCTGCTCACCGACCTGCTCGATGCATCAAGCATGAAGCTGCAAGCCGACATGTCGCTCGTCAACGCACGCGTCGGACTGCTCTATCAATTCTATCAACTCAAATACACAACCCACACATTATAAGCACTATGGAAAAGGCTAAAATTCAGACCTATATCTATAATTCGGTCATCGTTCTCATTCTCTTGGCAGGCATCACGTATGTCGTGCTGCAGTTCACTCATTTCGGTCGCATCGAGTACACCGACAACGCCCGCGTGTGCCAGTATATCGCGCCGCAGAACACCCGCGTGCAGGGTTTCATTAAGGAGATCCGTTTCGAGGCGTACCAACATGTCAACGCCGGCGACACACTCGTCATCATCGAGGACTCCGAGTTCAAGTTACGTTTAGCGCAAGCGCAGTCCGACCTTGCCCGCGCCGAGCAGCAGTCGAAAGCTACCGGTTCGTCTATCCGCACTACCACGAGCAGCATGTCCGTCACCGAGGCAGGCATCGAGGAGGCGCGCGTCAACATGGAGAACCTCGCCCGCGAGGACAAACGTTACGAGCAACTGCTTGCACAGGATGCCGTCACACGCCAGCAGTACGACCAGATCCACACCGCCTATCTGAGTGCCAAAGCGCGGTATGCGCAGGTCAAGCAGACACGCGCCATGCAGAATAACGTCGTTGAGGAACAGGGCTATCATCTCTCGGCTTCCGAGGCTGCCCTCCGACAAGCACAAGCAGCTGTCGAACTGGCACAACTCAACCTCAGTTATTGCTATATCATCGCTACCCATTCCGGCGTGGTCGGCGCGCGCGACATCAACATCGGCCAACTCGTCAATCCCGGTCAGACGCTTGTCAGCATCGTCGATGAGTCCGACAAATGGATCGAAGCCAACTACCGCGAGACCCAACTGCCCAATATCCACGATGGCGCAGAGGTGGGCATCACCGTTGATGCCATTCCCGGCGTGACTTACAAAGGTCGTGTGGAGCGTCTCTCGGATGCCACGGGTAGCGCTTTCTCGCTCATCCCTATCGACAACGCCACGGGTAACTTCGTCAAGGTCGAGCAACGCCTCACCGTCCGCATCTCGCTGGACGAGAACAGCCCCGAAGAATTAGCGCGTCTCAAAGCCGGTTATAGTGTCGAATGTGAAGTGAAGTATTAAAATGAATCTACCTCCTTCCGCTCCTAAGGGCATGCCGTTCATGATGCCCATGTTCCGCGACTTTGTGCCGCGTCGCATCCAACCGTGGATTTATGTATTCACGGTCCTCTGCATCCAGTTCTCCGGCGGTGTCTATCTTGGTGCTCTGGAAGCCGTGCGAGGTACAACAGGCTTCATGATTGAAGACCTACTGATGCTCCTTTACGCCGGTCTCGCCGGTATGGCGGTTTACTTCCCGATGCTGTTCCGGATGAAGTTCCGTTTCACCAACCAACAGCTGCTCATCGGTGCAGCGGTCACGATTGCTGTCTGCAATTTTATCACCATGCGCACAACGAACATGGCGATACTGCTTCCTGTCTGTTTCCTCTCCGGCATGGCTAAGATTCAAGGCACGTTTGAGTGCATGTCTAATATCCAACTATGGATCACTCCGCCGCGTGATTTCGGTGTCTTCTTCCCTGTGCTGCATATCGTGTTACTCACCGCTATCACCGGTAGTGCGTGGCTTGCGGCGGTCATCGCCTTCCATTTCACGTGGCAGATGATGCATGTCTTCACCATCGGCACGATGTGTTTCGTTGTGTTCACCCAACTCATGCTTTGCCGACCTTGGTGCCCGATGCCGCAACGGATGCCGCTCAAAGGAATAGATATTCAGACGGGTCTGCTGATTAGTCTGCTTATGCTCATGATCAGTTATTTCCTCGTTTATGGCGACTACCTCATGTGGCTTCAATCGCCGCGTCTGCGATGGATCGTGGCACTATCGTTCATCCTTCTCGCATTCATTCTCTATCGCCTCAAGACGGTCGAAAAGCCCTATATCTCATTGGAAATCTTCAAGTACAAGAACGTCTTTGCTATCCTGCTTGTCACTACGATTGCCGAACTGCTTTTGGGCGCGGAACACACGCTTGAAGAGATTTATTGGAGCGAAGTGCGCGGTCTTGAAGAGCATACCAAAACAGAGCTGTGTCTATGGTCGTTGCCGGGTGTCTATGTTGGTGTAGGCATTGCGCTGTTCTGGCTTGGACATGCCCGTTGGAAAGTGTGGAAACTGTTTGCTATCGGCTTCGGCTGCATCCTTGTTTACTCACTCTGGATGTACTTCAACCTCGATGTCAACGTCCCGATTGAGCAATACCGTCTCGGCTTGGCTTTTCGCGGTTGTGCTTATGCTATTCTCGCATCGTCGCTCATGTGGTCGTTGCACGAGTCGGTGCATGACTTGGAGCATTTCTTCATGGCACTTTTTATCTTCAATGTCATCCACATGTACCTCGCCGGAGCGTCCGGATACGGACTTTATACCACGCTTTTCCAACACTTCATGGCAGACAACATGTCGAGATATGGAGAATATATCACACTTTCAACTATCGACTCTCAACTTCTCTCAACTCTCAACTCTCAACTCTCAACTTTGACGCAGAGCGTCATGTCCGTTACCCTCAAGCAGATTTTCGGTCAGATCATCTGGGTGTCTGCTTTTATGACTTTTGCTTTCCTTTTGCTTGACATCCCTCGTGTCCGCACCGGCATTGAGAAAGTTCCATATTGGCCTGTCTATGGCATCAAAATGCTCTCGCGCTTGCGCACAAGCACCGCCGGAGGGTAATACAAGCGATAAAATGGATATTATAACAAATTGAGCCGGCAGAAATGTCGGCTCAATTGTTATATAATGCTAAAATTATCACAGGACATTAGTGTCCACTAATGAAGTAAGTATTTGACATGACGCACGAGCAGTTTACGCAAATATATTTGCCGTTCAGCGGAAAGATGTATGCACTGGCATACAACCTGCTCCGTAACCGTGACGAGTTCGGCGCGTGACTGCGTGTCATTCTCAACGAATGACAAAATAGTTCATCAGTTCATGCGTTTGCCTTTTAAACCACAACCTTGGCTATGTCTTCGGCTTCGGCAAGGGAGAGTTTCTGACGGACTTGGGTCTTGCGTTGGTAGATGGTTTGGAGACTTTGACGAGTGAGCATGTTAATCTCCTTGGTGGAGAAATCCGCTTTGAGCAAACAACAGAGTTGCAGTTCTTTCTCGTTCAAGACCGGGTGTGAAGACTCGTTGACATTGTCATTCTTTTGTGCGCCACTTTGGTCTCGGTCGGTGGCTCCATATTTCTGCACGAGACGTGTATAGAAGCCGTCATAAACAAGATCGATGGTTTGGTAAATGCTTGGCCAATCTATGAGGGCATTGGCTGTTGTCTCATTCAATGCCATGAGACGTGCAAGCAGTTGTTGGTTGGCTTCGGTGGGGGTCCCTGCAATCGTTTTAATGACACCCAATTGCTGCAACATCAGTTTGCGCACACTTTCCTTATCGTCCGGTTTATCTGCTGACGCCAACATGTTTCGCAGGGTCTCAATCTCTTCTTCTTTCTCCAAAAGCATCCGTTGACGTCGGCGGTACAGATAGACGGACAGCAGGCACAAACCCAATATTACGCCGACAAGACCAACAATGAGTATCGTTTGCCGTTGCTTTGCCAACTTCTGCCGCAGTACTTGTTCGCGCAAGTCACTCACAGAACGCTCTTTGGCTTCTGCCACGCGGTAACGGATATAATCGTTTTCCTGCCATTGGTTGTTGTACGTGGCTAAAGGCATCATCTGATAGTTGCCGTTCAGCGCATAGTTCAGCACTTGCCGGTGAGCCAGCAAACCTGCTTCGGCAGATGGCGAGGAGATCGTTTCCTTGTAGGTCTCAAATAGTTCTTCCGCTTCACGCATATAGCGGTCGGCACGCTGTTTGTCGCCCTTGTTGAGCCACAAACGCGACAATGAATAAAGGCTTTCCACCAATAGCCAACTCTCCCCTTTCCGATAGATAGCAGCCAGTTCCTCGTGCATTCGGATAGCGCGGTCGGTTTGCCCGATTTCACCTAACAGGTCGGCATAATTCCGACGTACCACATTGACAATAAATGCGGAATCGGAAGTATGTGCAATCGCTTTCTCAAAACTCTCCTCCATTTTGCCGTATTCGCCTAAATAGAAATACGTAATCGCCATGCCGTTATAGACACGCGCCACTTCGTCCAGATGGATTGCGTTCTCGTCACCAAGACGAACGAGTGCTTCAGTGTAGTCGCGCACGTGCTCATAATCGTAATCACGCATAGCCAGTTCAGCAGATATACGAAGCAAAATCACTTCCCAGATATGTTCACCTTTCTTTTCTGCTATCTCCTCGGCATATCGCTGTTGGCGTTGTAACACTTGTTGCGCCTTTTCTTTGTTATCATTCCACCACCAATAGAAAGCCTCCTCCATGCCCGCTTTCATCATATAATCCTCGTACGCTCCGTCTTGCAGCCACCTATCGCGGAAATACTGCGCAGTCCAACAGATCATGGAGTCCTCAGACAGCGATTGCATGGTGTTGGCGCGTATGTCTGCCACGCAGAACCAATACAAGGCCTTTGATTCTTCCGGCAACTGGTCAGGACGTACCACTTCGCGCAATATCGCCATTGCCGAATCCCTATTCACGGTCAGTAACTCTTCCGCTTTCTGCACACGCTGCACGTCCCCATTAGCGCACGCACTCATGAGACAAAGAGCCATCGCTCCTATCACTTCTGTTAAGAACTTGCTTTTCATCTTCTTTCACGAAATTTTCTGCAAAGATACTACTTTTTTACGAATTATGCAAAGCAAAATGCCTATATATAAACTTTTCTTCTAAGAACATGCTGTATTTCAATTGTTTACGAACGGCAAATATAAAGTTTCCAGCTGTTAATATTACAACTTAAGTGCCCTCTATATATAGTCAAAAAATGAGGCGACATCTATCACCTCGTTTGCAACTTTTCTGCATTTTTTACATTTTCATTCATTCTTATTTAGAATGATTAGGGCGCCTATAACTCCCGGTATCCATCCGCATAGAGTAAGCAGAAATACAATGGTCACGGAACCGCATCCGCGGTCAAGCACTGCCAGCGGCGGAAAGATAATTGCTAATAGCACTTGGAGACAAGACATAAGTTCAGCATTTTTAGATTAATGGACATGCGATATTTCTTCTAAGTGCTCAAGCAAAAATCTTTGTGCTTCGCGATTGTAGAGAGTAATGAGATAGTGTCCTCTTCCTTCACTTTCGCGCTCCTCGGAATAGATACCGATTTCTTCTCCTTTTGCGGTTGCAACTTTGAAAGTACGTCCATTCGTGTCCGGCTCACTTTCCGTTAGCAATCCATTTTGTACAAGCCAGTTAGTCATCAAAGAATAGCCTAACGCTTTCATATCTTCGGGGATTAACTTCTCTATTTCTCTTGCAAAAGCAGATATAGATATAGCCTCTACATAGTTATATTTCTCTTTTTGCACAGCGGATGCCGTAAACGGAATTATTCTTGAAGAGTTAGATCTTGGCCTCCTCTCCGTATACTTGCCTAATAAATCCGCTACATAGAAAAGACATCTTGAGATATGTACATTATTTACCACATCTTCTTCCTTAACCGCATTCCCATTAAGTGGATTTATGCCATTCGCCAGTTTGCGTACCCAGTCTTGAGCCAGTGCAATTTTGTCTTTCTCTTCCATAATTGATTAGTTGGTAGAGTTATTGTTGTTTGGTTAAAATTATATTGGCGAGGCAGACAGCTACCTCTTCTGTCTCTTCTTTTGGCAGCCATGCAAGGACATAACTAACTTGTGCGTCAGAAACGGTATATTCCTTCATTTCTTCCATCCACGTACGCATTTTAGCAGAAAGACTTGCAATATACTCACCTCTGGAATTAAGCAGCAATCCATTTTTATATTCCAATTTATCTCCACTGCGTAAACGTAAGACCTTATCTTTTTTATCCTTAAAATAATCCAGCCACACATCTTTCATTGAGAGTGAACATACTATGGATGGTTGGTTCACAAGAAATGAATCATCATTGAATATGTATAAGTTATGCCGAGCACGAGTCATTCCAACATACATAGTTCTGTATTTCTCTGCATCAATATTCATTATCTTTCCGAGAAGCAGATATACGGTATCAAATTCACGTCCTTTGGACTTATGTATAGTGCTGACAAAAATAGTATTTTTCTCCGTAGAGATAAAATCTTCTATGTTTGACTCCAATGCAAATTCTCTTAAATCGCTCCGATAATATGTTCGATGCGTCGCTTCAAAATCAACAAAGAACTTTCTCATTATATTTAAGCAAGCACTTGTAGAATAAACTCTTAATGTTTCTTCTTTTGCATCTTCCCATTGTTCTTTACTAATAGTACCATCCTCAGCATGTGCAATTCGTTTCAGGAAATAACGTACTTCTGCGAGATTTATGAATTTAAATGAGTCCGTATTTTGCAGTAGCTGTACATGCTTGCCCTGTTGAGAAAGCATATATGCAACTTGAAGAGTTTGCTCATTAGTAAATGTGAGAACAGCAGTCGTGCCGGATATCTTGGGTTTAAATTGTGTGACTTTGTTTTGTGACACGATGACATCTCCTTGTAGATTAGAAATAGCTGCAATCGGAGTATTTTTCATGCGATGTGGGATATTCTTAACAAATCTATTAGCATATTCCACTATTGAAATGTCAGAACGGTAATTAGCCGTCATTTCATAAAAAGTAGCATCATAATCTATCGTCAGGGAACGCAAGTATTTAGAATCGCTACCTCGAAAAGCATATATATTCTGGTCATCGTCTCCAACCGCTATAACCCGCATATCTTCATTGCGTTGCATGAGAGCTTGTACTAAACGAAAATCATCTGCTCCCATATCTTGTGCCTCGTCAATAACAAGCACACTCTTGGCAATCTTGCTCTCCTCCACTTCTCCGTTTTCTATCATTTCTGCGGCACGGCTAACTACAATATCAGCTTCCTCTAAAGAGCCTTGCCTACCTATAAGATCAAAACTATAGGAATGGAATGTCTTTATATCAACAAAATGAGCCGCATTACCCACAAGTTCTATCAAACGCTTTTTGAATTCGGTAGCTGCAGCACGCGAGAACGTGAGCATGAGCAGTTGTTCGTGCTTGACATCTTCCAATAATAATAATGAGGCTAATTTGTGTACCAATACGCGTGTTTTGCCACTTCCAGGACCTGCTGCAACGACAATATACTTGCTCTGCTTGTCGTCTATTATCTGTCGTTGTTTTTCACTCAAAACTCCGAATACCTGCTGATATTTTGCAGGAGTGATATTTTTCAAGATTTGAGTACGTCGTTCGCCTTTAAAATATTTGGTAATGAATTCACGATAGTCCATTAAGAAGTAGTCACTTATAAATCGCATAGCCGCATCATAATCGCGAACCATTATATTGGCAAATTCTCCGATAATATGTATTTGTTGTACGCGTTGGCGGTAAAATTCGTCGAGTAGTCGGTATTGCTCTTTTCCGTAGCGTCGTGTTCGCTCAACTTGTCGATAGAGTTGCATAGGGGTATATACAACCATAAAACCGCCTTCGATTTTGAGTAATTCCAACTTGCTCAAATATAATAAGGCTTCTTCTATATCTCCAATTGTGATTTTGCGTGTTTGAGAAAAAACGTTACCTTGCAGAGTTGTGTTATATTGTTTCAAAAGTTCAACTATTGAAAAAGTAACCGATTTGTCGTCAGTCGCATTAGTGAGTTTGTTAGCAATAAATCTGCAAATATCAGCTCGTTTCTCAAACCGTTCAATTGTGGATTTGTTATCTGCTTGTAATCTAAGGCTGACACTTTCACTTGCGGTGTGCTCCTCTTTATGGATATAGCCTTTGATTAACAGGAAATGCAACATGAGATGAAGCTGTTTCACCGTGCAGCGTTTATGTCCGGCTGTTTGAGCTTCTGCATTTAATTGTTTGTAATTATATACGGTAATTTCACGACTTATATGCTGCAATAAGAATTTCTCTAAGCGCAATAATTCTTCTAAATTCCGATGAATTTTGGCGTGGTCAATGAACGCTTGCATGTCGCGAGTGTCTGCCAACAATCCATCTTGCCGCATCAGATTTATACAGCGAATAACACTTTCTTTCTTGATTCCGAGCATGTCTGACAAATAGTCTATACGACTTTCCGCTTCGGCTCCCCTATTGTCTGCTGTAGCACGGCTACTTATTAGCGAACGGATGATGCGTGCCGCCTCTTCCCGCGTAGTGTCGTCAAATAGCTTTGAAACATTCAATTTCTGTCTTGCTTCATCCATTGACCGAACCATGATGCCTGTCGCAAAAACGCGAGGAGAGTTATTCCCTCGCGTGATAAATCCCGCTTGTTCCAGGGCAGTAATGGCCCCTTTGACACGTGTCTCTATTTCGTTTGAATCTTCCTCGCCCCAACCGGCTTGACGCGCTATTTCAAGAGGAGAACAACTGATTTTCTCGCGTTTGGAGGTTAAATCTTTAATAGCTTTCCATACCTGCTGTATCTCGCTAATGGATAACTTTGTTTGGTTTAGAAGCAAAAAATGTTTGTCAAGGTCACTATCATCGAATAGAACATAGCACTCGGCTTGCATGTGAGGATCTCTACCGGCACGACCTGCTTCTTGAATATAATTTTCAAGCGAATCACTTATATCATAGTGAATAACCAAACCCACATCTTTTTTATCCACGCCCATTCCAAAAGCCGATGTGGCGACTATGACTTGTGTTTCGCCATTCATGAAAGCATTTTGATTCGCCACCTTTTCTGCACTCTCCATCTTTCCATTGAAAGGTAAAGCATCTATTCCATCGTGGCTTAATCGTTCTGCCAATTCCCGAGTGCGTCGTGTTCGAGCTACGTATATAATAGTCGGGCACCGGCGACCAAGGATTAAATTGCGAAGTATGCTATACTTCTCATCTGCGGTTTCTGCGTGAAGCACCGAATAGCGTAGATTCTTTCGTTCTGCCTTTGCAGCAAAGACCTTGAGGTCGATATCTAACTTTTGTTTGAAGTAATCGCAAATATCACTGATTACTTTCTGTTTGGCAGTAGCAGTGAAACAAGACACGGCTATCGGCTTTGCTTGCTGTTTCTTTTCCTGAAGATGACGTATAAAATCACCGATGTAGAGATAATCCGTTCGGAAATCTTGCCCCCAAGCCGAGAAGCAGTGAGCCTCATCGATTACAAATCGCACAACATTCCGATTCATAAGCAGCCTCTCAATAGTGGCACTTCTAAGCATCTCCGGTGCAATATATAGCATATTAGCGCTGCCATCCGCTACTTGCTCAATTGCAGTAGCGCGTTCTATAGGGTCAAGTAACCCATTGATAGTAACCACATCACTAATCCCACGAGCAGCAAGATTGTCCACTTGATCCTTCATCAAACTTTGCAGAGGAGAAATCACAACGGTTAATCCGTGCATGTTGCGTCCTGCCATGAGTGCAGGAAGTTGAAAGGTAAGACTTTTTCCACCTCCAGTCGGGAAAATAGTTAAAAGCGATTCTCCGCGTATAGCAGACTCTACAGCCTGTTGCTGCATAGGTTCACCATCAAATAGGCGAAACTCGTCATAACCAAAGAATTCTCTCAATCCGGCATGCGCATCATTCTTTGATTTACAAAACTCACATTCTCCGCATGGTGTATTGCATAGAAAATGAATCACATTATGCACCTTTGGATAGTTATGCAGAACCCAAGCCGGAGTAATAGAGAAATGGTCTTTCGTCCCGATTAGTGCTAAAACATAGGCTAACTCAATCGGATAGTGCTTGGCGACTGCTGCGATATTAGCATTTTTACATAACCTCTCGGAAAACTCTTCTTTGATTAGAGATGCAACATCCGAACAAGAATGTGGTTGTAGTATCCCTACAGGAATATTCTGCGTATCAATCCATGCGAAAAAGCCACTAAAAGGAGCAGTATCTTTTAGTAGAAATCGATAAATCTTCTGTTTCGCTAAAGGCAATCCTTTCCAAGCCGCTACTTCATCGTAAAATAAATCTCGTGCTTTTATGCAATCATTTTCAGGATTGTTGAGTTCATCCACTTGTAATTTGTCATCTTTAAGTAGCCGATGGTAAGGTTTGGCGGGAAAAAGCAGAGGCGAAAGAGGAAGTGTATCAATGGTAGTATATGTTCCTTGTAATTGAAGATACTTTAAGTCGTGATTGATGATATTATGTCCGCACAATGTATCGCAGTTAGATACAAAAGTATTGAACTCTTGCTTGGAGTGTGTATGGCATTGCGCACCGTCCTCCCGCACGGCTCCGTAGTCCATAATTTTATGAGTCCCAACGCTTACTTCTGTGTCAATAAATGCAATCATGGATACTATTTTGAAACCGTCTTCAAATCTGGCATATTTTGTATGATCTCTTTCTATTCTTGATCAGTTGAGTAAAGTCTCACAGGGAGTCAATTATCTATCTTTTGTATCTCTGATAGAATCTCTTGCTTATCTATTTTGGTTACAAATATTCCCGATATGCTCTTTATCAAATAATACATTGCTTTAAATCACACTTATTCCTCTTATACTCTTAATTCTATACTTCGTCCTCATCCGGGTTAAAATCATTGTAGAACAAGTCTCTTTCTTTGATCATTTTATTCAATTCTTGGCATAAGAAAGAACAATTGAAATCGTACTGAGGTTTATTCGCCCCTAAAGCTTCCGGTTTTTCAAACTTCAGCACAGTCTTGTAATAGTTTTCCAAGTATCGGTCCGAAGTAGAATCTGCCGCAAATAAATATATGTATTGGCAACCTATGAGTTCTTGAATAGCTTGTATCTTGGGAACTATGTAATGCCAAAAGATACATTCACCCAGGCGGCGTTTTGGGGGCATGTTTAATGATTTCCAGATTGATTTTGCATTGTCATTAACGCAGAACTCAACAATCTCAATCGCAGGATATGTACGCAATACGCGTTGCATATTATTATTTATCTCATTTTGTAACTCCATGAGATACTGGTTCTTCTTACTTAACAGGATTGGAGAGTCTGCGAAAAAGGCATCAATATCCGGCCAATAAGACTTAATCTCTTTGATATTATCCGAAAGGAACTTAAACGCGTTTTTATATTCCGTTGATTCTTTATCGTGGTCAAGCATACTCAATGCGTTATATGTATTGATAGCCAAATCCATCTTCTGCTTATCAAGATTAACATATAACTCTCCACACTTCAATGAAAAGTACAGCAACAACTCGCCTTTTTGAGTCTTTACCAAATAATACGCAGTCGTTCCACTCAAATCTCTATGTAAACTATCTTCTTGCTTAATTCTCTCTGCCAGAAAAGGATTTTTTACACTTGCAAAAGAATTTACAACCAGTGCATTATCAGCATTGTCTCGTAATCTTTCAACTATAAAAGAATCCAGTATGCTTAATTGTTGCTGCGTAATTCTCATAGTGTATTTTGTTTTGCATTGTACGTATCAATAATATACCTCCGCCATTTCATACGTCTTGCGTCTTGGCGAATATCTTCGAGAGAAAGTGTCACATTTCCATTTTCGTCTCTGGCAAGACCACGACGAGCACGCTGCCACGATATCTCTCCATGCGAAAGATTACTCAAACTCCATGCCTCCTTTGGAGCATAGTGAGAGAAAACAAAATCTAATACAGATTTGTTTGCTTCTTCCCATTTGCTATCAGGAACATCAGTCAATTGATCCTGTGCGTATAGACTTCTGATAGACGGAATCACCGGGCCATATTTCCACGCAAGGAACTCTTCATTAAACAGCGGTTCGCCCAACTGAATAAGGCTTTCCCGCTGGGTGAAATACAATAACTTATGAAGTTTCATCTCGGAGATACGCTCTCCGAATTCCTTCTGATAGCGTTGGGCAATGTAGGATGCCACCTTTTTAACGGACTCCATAATGATTGATGTTTTTGTTAGACTTTGATTCTCATGGTACAAATAGTATGCCATATTACAATCACTGTCATATTGACAGCTTTTTATGGGCATAATACTGCAAAATCGCTACAAAGTTACAACTTTTTTTTCAAAAATGCAAATTATTTCTGTGATTTTTATGTATTTATCGCATTTTTCTTCTAAATGCAAACTCTATGTCTTATGCATATTACATATCACTTGTACCGCATTGAAGCATATGTTTCCGCACACAAAACATATCTGCGCTCTAACATATAAATCCCGCAAGCCCATATATAAACTTTTATTTGTAAAAGCAACAGAAACACAGCACTTTGCGAAATGAAAATATAAATCGAAAAATTTGCATATAATATACTTTTTGTTGTAACTTTGCAGTGATTTTTGAAGCCGAAAAGTCATGACGTTCGGCAGGCAAAATAGGCAAATGTTATCCAAAATGTTAATAAAATGAAACCAAAATTTATCATTATCGGTCTGGTACTCGCAGTAGTACTTTCGATGAGCGGGTGTATGCCCGGAAGTGAACAATGGAACATCCGTATCGCAGCACATTGCTACATCAAAGGCGGTGGACTGCAAGAGGGTGAGAAACTGATTTTTGTCAATGGTATTCAGCGCAAATGTCTGCGTGAGTGGCAGGGGCAAATGTGTAAGTATGTGGCGGTTAAGTACACATTCCGCAAAGCGAACGGCAATCTGGATCAACACATCCTTCATCTGCTGATGACCGAGCATTGCGACAGCATCATTGATTGCAGTTACGACGGCAAGGCGGAATGGGTCAAATCCGATGATCTGCTCATGCTGAGAGACATCTTTCCGCATGGTGTCTTCGGCGGCGAACGATAGTATCACCTTATAAATATAATAATATGCAAGCAAGAATTTTCGTATTGGCAGCGGCGATGATTTGCGCCGTGTCAATGGCTGCTAACAACAAAGTTAGCGGAGTAATCAAGGACGCAGCGGACAAGACTGCGCTCATTGGTGTCAATGTCAGTTTGAAACAGGGCGACCAACAAGTTTCCGGCACGGTCACAGACGCACACGGTAAGTTCAGTTTGGAAGCCGAAACGGGCGAGTTCGTGTTGGAGTGTTCGTACATCGGCTACGAGCCAATCGGCATGAGTTTGGCAGTAAACGGTAACATCAACCTCGGCACGATTGAGATGAACGAGGCTTCGACTGAACTGAGCGAAGTGGTGGTAGAAGGTGACGCGGTGATTCAGAAAGTGGATCGCCAGATTCTTCTGCCGAACAAAGAGCAGTTGGGCGCTTCTTCGGATGGTATGTCGCTGCTGCAGAACTTACAGATTCCGCGTATCGTGGTGAACCCTGCGGACAACACCGTCAAGACCCTCGCCAACCAAGAAGTGCAGTTGCGTATCAATGGCATTGAGGCAAGCAGTTCCGAGGTCATGGCGATTAACCCGAAGGATGTCATCCGTATCGAGTACCACGACCAGCCGGGTGTGCGCTTTAACGGCGCGGCGGCGGTCATCAACTACATCGTCCAGCCCCGTGACACGGGCGGCAATCTGATGCTCAACGCTTCC
>JAEEGK010000984.1_pt1 | contig 71182 bp, 63 predicted proteins | sample 8958771 | NCBI WGS metagenome assembly JAEEGK01 (sample SAMN16246547, study PRJNA631951) | gut metagenome | biome: gut microbiome; feature: rumen; material: SC-attached | host: Bos | place: Iran: Karaj | collected 2018-10
CGCGCCATATCAACGACCGTCTGGAGAAGGAACTCGAGAAGAACCTCGCCCTGAAGGTGGAGCCGTTTGAGGATTCTACCGATAAGTGGGTGGTCTCGGGGCGTGGTGTGCTCCACCTCTCTGTGCTTGTCGAGACCATGCGTCGTGAGGGCTATGAACTGCAGGTAGGCCAGCCCCAGGTGATCTATAAGGAGATTGACGGTGTGAAGCACGAGCCTGTTGAGGAACTCACCATCAATGTGCCTGAGGAATTTGCCTCGAAGATGATCGATATGGTTACCCGTCGTAAGGGCGAGATGACCTCGATGGAGAACCAGGGTGAGCGCGTGAATATTGAGTTCAATATCCCCTCACGCGGTATCATCGGTCTGCGTACCAATGTGCTGACAGCTTCCCAGGGCGAGGCCATCATGGCCCACCGCTTCAAGGAGTACCAGCCTTATAAGGGTGAGATTGAGCGTCGTGTTAACGGTTCGATGATCTCTATGGATACGGGTAATGCCTTTGCCTACGCTATTGATAAGCTGCAGGATCGTGGTAAGTTCTTCATCGATCCGGGTGAGGATGTCTATGCCGGACAGGTGGTGGGCGAGCATGTCCATGACAATGATCTGGTGATCAATGTCTGCAAGGCCAAGCAATTGACCAACGTCCGTGCCTCGGGTACTGACGATAAGGCGCGCATCGTGCCCAAGACAGTCATGTCGCTGGAGGAGTGCCTGGAGTACATCAAACAGGATGAACTCGTCGAGGTCACACCCAAGTCGATGCGTATGCGCAAGACCATCCTCGACCACGATCAGCGCAAAAAGGCAAACATTCAGAAAGGGTAAATAGTATTACCAGTCGTCGTCATCCGCACCGGTGATGCCGTTCTTGATCGCCTCTTCCACCTTGTCGATGATGGCGTTCGAGTAGGCGTGTGTCATCACGAGCGCCTTCGAGCAGGTGCGCTTCTGGGCGTCTTTCTCCACGAAGGGATAGTGCTTGGTGATCTCCCACTGCTCATCGTAGAGCCGACGGTCGGTATTATCGTTCTTCAGGCGTTTACCGTCGCTGTAAATGGTCTGGTTCCGTCTGCTCTGGTCACCTTTGTCGCTACCGAGACTACCCAACCATCCTCCGTCCTCCACTTTCAGCACGTCGTAGTTCTGAACGGTATAGGTCACGCGTACTTTCCCATCCTTGATGTCGAGTTTGATCACTGGTGTGATGCTCACCACATAGCGGAAGAGCGTGCCCGTATGGTCGGCGATGGCATCGATGGTCGATGAGACGATGATGCAGCCCGCCTCCTTGTCGTTCAGTGTAATGGCCTGCTTGTCCTTGAAGGTTGCCGTCACCCAGTAATTCAGAGCCACGTAGAGCTGCTGTTTCGTCTTACCTGGTGCCTCGATTACCTGCTGGTAGGTCAGGGCCTCGTTCTTGTCAAATGACAGGCCTTTACTCAAGTTGGCTGCAGCATCGAGCCACTTGTCACCATATTTGTTCTTGGCATACTTTTCCAGGTCGGCTGCTTTCATCACCTGAGCCTGAACCCTTATTGTGCCACAGAAGGTAAAAATGGTGGCAATCATCAAAAATAAAACCTTTCTCATATAACCTACATTATTTTAGATATTATTTGCCTTTTTTCCGAAGACCTTTTCCTCGATGGTCTGGAAGATGACGAAGAGACAGGGGACGATGAACAGCAGGGCGATGGTACCGATGAGCATGCCACCGATGGCACCCACACCAAGCGAGCGGTTGCCGTTGGCACCTACGCCAGTGGCAAGGGCCAGAGGCAGCAGGCCGAAGATCATCGTGAGCGAAGTCATGAGGATGGGGCGCAGACGGACGGCTGCTGCATCAAGGGCCGCTTCGACGATGCCCATACCCTGACGTCTGCGTGTAGAGGCGTATTCCGTCAAGAGGATGGCCGTCTTCGACAGCAGACCGATAAGCATGATAAGTCCCGTCTGCATGTAGATATTGTTCTCCAGTCCCCAGAGATGGGCGAAGATGAAGCTTCCGAGGAGTCCGAAAGGCACACTCAGGATGACCGCCATGGGGATGAACAGACTCTCGTAGAGACCGCAGAGGATGAGGTAGATAAACACGATACAGATAACGAACACGAGCGCTGTGGTGTTCTGTGCCGATGCCTCCTCACGGCTCATGCCTCCAAACTCATAGCCATAACCTTCGGGCAGTACCTCAGCAGCCGTCTCACGGATGGCGTCGATGGCCTGTCCGGAGCTGTAGCCCTCTGCAGCAGTGCCTCCACACTGTATGGACGGGAAGAGGTTGAAGCGGGCGAGGGTCTCGGAGCCGTAGATGCGCGTCAGGGTGATGTACTGTCCGATGGGTGACATCTCTCCCGAGGAACTGCGCACGAAGATATTGTTGAGCGACTCGGTGTCGAGACGGTATTCGGGCGAAGCCTGCACCATCACGCGGTAGAGCTTGGTGAAGCGCACGAAATTGGAGGCATAGGAGCCGCCCACATAGCCGCTGAGAGCCGAGAGCACATCGCTGGGGGAGACACCGCGACGCTTGCAGAGGGCAGCATCGACTTCGACGCGGTACTGCGGGTATTTCAGCGAGAAATTGGTGAAGGCGCGGCTGATCTCCGGGCGCTCATTGAGGGCTGCAATAAGGCGGTTGGTATAGTTCAACAGCTCGTCGATGGTGCCACCATGCTTATCCTGCACGTGGAGTTCGAATCCGTTGATGCGTCCGAAGCCCGGGAGCATGTTCTGGGTGTTCACCTGAATCTTTGCGTTGGCGATGTCGGCGGTGCGACGGTAGATCTCGTCGACTACGCTCTGCACGTCGTCGCCTTTGCCCTTGCGCTCACCCCACTTCTTCAGTTTCAGCGTGAAGTTACCATTTGAGGATGACTGCTCGAAATTGTTTGAGTTACCAGCGATGAGCGAATAGATACGCAGCTGGGGCAGGTCTTTGATGCGCTCTTCCACCTCTTTTAATATATGATAGGTCTGTTGGAGGCTGGAACCCGGCGAGGCCTGCACGTTGATGAAGACGGTACCCATGTCTTCATTGGGCACAAGACCGGTCTTCGTGGTGCGCATCATCCAGCTGAGACCGATGATGGCCACCACTACGAGGGCGGCAGCGAGCCAGCGTTTAGGAATGACGATAGACACAGCGCGCTTATATCGATCGAGCACCGCATTGAAGCCGGCATTGAACCGGGCCTTGAAACCGCGACTCACGTGAGTCGTATTGGGTCTCATGATGAGGGCGCTGAGTGCAGGGGAGAGGGTGAGGGCGTTGAACAGCGAGATACCAACAGCGATGGCCATAGTGAGACCGAACTGGGTATAGAATGTGCCTGTGACACCTCCGATGAAACAGACGGGCACGAACACTGCCATGAAGACGAGGGTGGTGGTGACCAGCGCCGAAGTGATGCCGTGCATAGCAGAGATAGTGGAGTCGTAGGTGCTTTTTCCGCCCTCGTCGAGTTTCGCCTGAACGGCCTCTACCACCACGATGGCATCGTCGACCACCGTACCGATGACCAGCACGAGGGCGAAGAGCGTCAGCATGTTGAGCGAGAAGCCGATGGCATAGATAACGGCAAGCGTGGCGATGAGTGACACCATGATAGCCACAGCGGGGATGATGGTGGCGCGCCAGCTCTGCAGGAAGAGGAACACCACGAGGATGACCAGTGCCAGGGCTTCGAGCAGTGTTTCTACCACGCTGGTGATGGAGGCGTCGAGGAAGTCCTTCTTTGATTCGAGGTCTTCGATGACGATGCCCGGGGGTAATGACCCGCGGATATCCTCTATCTCGCGGTCGATCTGCTTGATGATCTCATTGGCGTTGGAACCTGCCACCTGGTTGATGGAGATGTTCACGCCTGGCGAGCCGTTGGTTTCGGCGATGATGTTATAGTTCTGCGAACCGAGTTCCACCCGGGCGATATCCTTGATGCGGAGCACGTCTCCGTTGGGCAGCGAACGGATGACGAGGTTCTCATAGCCCTCCTCATCTACGTAGCGTCCGCGATATTTCAACACATATTGGAAGGTGTTGGAACTTTCGGCACCGAGGGTACCAGTGGCCACCTCCACGTTCTGCTCGTTGAGCACCTGTGTGATGTCGCTGGGGGTGAGGCCGTAGCGGGCCATCTTCAAAGGGTCGAGCCAGATGCGCATGGAGTAGTCAGCACCCATCACGTTCACCTCACCCACACCGGGGATACGGCTCAGGCGCGGCTCAATGTTGATCTTCGTATAGTTGGCCAGGAAAGCACGGTCGAAGGTGCTGTCGGGACTGTAGACGGCCATTTGTTTGATATTCGATGTCTGTCGCTTACGCACGGTAAGTCCGCTCTTCACTACATCGCTGGGGAGTCGGCCCTGTACGGTGGCAGCACGATTCTGAACGTTCACCATCGCCATATCGGGATCGGTGCCCTGACGGAAGAAGATGCCGATGGAGCCGGAACCGTTGTTCGAAGCGTTGGAGGTCATGTACATCATGCCCTCGACACCGTTGATGGCTTCTTCGAGGGGTACGACAACGCTCTTCTGTACCGTTTCGGCATTGGCACCGGTATAACTGGCCATGATACGGACGGTAGGGGGCGCTATCTCCGGGAACTGTTCAAGAGCGAGCTGGCTCAGTCCGATGACACCTACGAGCACCATCAGCACTGAAATCACACCGGAGAGTATCGGGCGGTCAATGAAAGTCTTAACGTTCATACCTCTTACTTCTTACCTCTTACCTCTTCTTTCACTTCGATTCCGTCTTTCAGCAGACCGGCACCCTCGGCAATGATGGTGTCGCCGACGTGAAGACCTTCTTCAACGATGTATTCCTTGCCGTTGTTCTGGGAGAACAAGGTGACAGAGGTGGCCTTCGTCTTGCCATCGATGACGCGGTAGACGAAGGAGCGGTTCTGCAGTTCATAAGTGGCCTCCTGAGGAATGACGATGCATTGCGAACGCTGGGTGGGTACGATGATGGTCGCACTGCCGCCATTATGCAGCAGATGCCCCGTATTAGGGAAGGTGGCACGCAAGGTGACGGCACCAGTCTGTCCGTCGACAATACCACTGACGGCACTGATACGACCTGCCTGGTCATAGTCTTTGCCATTGCTTAGCCGCAGGCTGACTGCGGGAGCCTTGGCGATGAAGTCATTGATGGAGCCGTATTGCGAGATAAGGTCGAGGGTCTGGTTTTCGGTGATGCTGAAGTAGGCGTACATCTCATTATCGTCGGCAACGGTGACCAGCGGTTCGCTGATACTGCTGCTGACGAGCGAGCCTACATGCCAGGGAATCATCGAGGCCATACCGTCAACAGGACTTTTCACCTCGGTGTAACTCAGGTTGTTGCGGGCGTTGGTTTCCTGAGCCTTCGCTTGTGCCAGAGCCGCCTCTGCCTCAGACAGGGCGTTGCGCATCGATTGTACCGAGACGTCGCCCACCACGTTGCCCTGTTGCAGGCGCGCCTCGTTCTCGTAGTTCATCTTCGCCGTTGCCAGACGGGCCTCTGCGCTCTTTCTGGCAGCAACCGCCACCTCAAGGGCAGCACGGAAGGGCACCTGATCGATGATGAACAGCGTCTGTCCTTTACGGACGGCCTGACCTTCGGCTGTCAGGATACGGGTGATACAGCCAGACACCTGGGGGCGTACCTCGACAATCTGTCGGCCTGTGAGTCGGGCGCTGTATTGGCGGGTGAGCGTCATGTCCTTCTGGCTCACCACCAGGGTCTTGTATTGTACGGCGTCGTGGGGCTTTTTCTTCTCGCTGCCGCAGGAGACGGTCAGCAGAAACGCCATCATTAAGATGAGATAAGAATAGTTGATCTTCATGTTGATATGTGTAGTTTAATTGTTGCTAAGCATCGGCAAAGACCTTGCCGTCGTCGAGGGTGATCCGGAGTTGGGTGTACTCGCTGTGGAAATCGTTCTGCAGACGGTCGAGGTAGCGGGCACTTTCCCATTTGCACATCGGGAGGTCGTGGAGCAGATAGTTGCCACAGGTCTCAGGCGTCGTTGCCGGAACCTCCGTCTGGGTGAGTATCCACTCCAGACATTCGATGGTCAGCTGGCGCATGTCCTCGACGGTATATGTGCCTTTCATGATGATATACATGCCCGTAAGGCAGCCCATGGGACCCACATAGACCACATCGTCCTTGACCTGGGAGTTGCGGAACCATGTGGCCATCAGATGTTCCATGCTGTGCATGGCACCAGGGGCAATAGCCGGTTCCTTGTTGGGCTCGGTGATACGTAGGTCGAAGGTGGTAAAACCATTATCCTCGCGGGAGACGTAGATGCCGGGTTTCAAATGCGTGTGGTCAATCGTAAAACTCTGAATAACTTCCATATTTTACCTTTTTACTTTTTTACCTTTTACAGGCTTTCGATGAATGTCTTGGTGGTTTGGAATGATTTCTCAGCGACAGAGTCCCAGAAGTTGTGATACTGCGAAGCATCGGTGTCGCGCAGGGGGATATCGCTGATGAGGCGGAAGGAGATGAAGGGTACCTTATAGATATAGCATACCTGCGCGATGGCACATGACTCCATATCGACGGCCTTTGCATCGGGGAAGTGCCCTACGATCTCGCGCATCTTCTCCTTGGAATCGACAAACCAGTCGCCAGTGACGATCAGTCCAGGCTTTGCACCCGTCAACTGGGCTTTCTCCAACAGATAAGGGTCGGCCTGATAGCGGACGGGCAGACCTTGCACTTGCCCATATACCGTTGTATCGTCGATGGCTTTGCCGCAATATACATCGTGATAAGTGAGTTCCGAACTCACCACTACATCCTGCAGGTTGATATCGTCGCCATTGCCGCCTGCACATCCGCTGGAGATGATGCAGTCGGGCTTGTACTGGCGGATCATCTCTACTGCCTGTATGGCTGCGTTGACGGTGGCGATGCCGCTCTTCTGCAGGATCACCTTGTCTTCAGAAAATAATGGACGGAGCTGCTTCAGTTCCTTTTCCATTGCTACAATCATTCCTATCTTCATCACTATTATTTATTAACTATTCACTCTTCTCTGCCGTACCGCTTCGTACATCAGGATAGCGGCGCTGACGCTGACGTTAAGCGAGTCGAGGCGTCCCAGCATGGGGATGCGGATATGGGCATCGGCTGCTTCGCGCCACTGATTTGTGAGACCTGTCGACTCGGTGCCCATCACGATGGCTGTGGCACAGGTCATATCGTAGTCGTAGTACTCGTACGAGTCCTGCAACTGAGCCGTGAGTATCTTGATGCCGTTGGCCTTGAGGAAAGTGATACACTCCTCTGACGTGCAGATGGCTGTGGGTACATTGAATACTCCACCGATGCTGGCGCGGATCAGGTTGGGATTATACATATCCGTCAATGGGTCGCAGACGATGACGGCATCGACACCAGCGGCCTCTGCGGTGCGCAGGATAGCGCCCAGGTTGCCGGGCTTCTCCACGCGCTCCAAGACAATCACAAGCGGATTCTTCTTCAATTGGAGGCTCTCCAGTCGGTGCGCCTTGCATCTCGCTACGGCAATCATTCCCTCAGTGCTCCCACGATAGGCCATCTTCTCATAGACCGCTGGCGAGACTTCCAGCCTGGCTAGACTATCTAGACTCTCTGGATGATCCAGACGACTAGGGCAGACGAAGAGCTCGGCAATCTCGTAGCCGCACGCGATGCAGTGCCCGATCTCGCGCTGGCCCTCGACCACGAAAAGACCTTCCTCACGACGGAGAGAGGACTTCTGTTGCAGGGCTACAACGTGCTTGATTCGGGCGTTCTGAACGCTGGTGATGATGTTTTCTTCCATATTTCGACTGCAAAGATACGAAATTATTCATAATTCTTTGCAAGCAAAGCGAATAAATTCGAGTGAATAATGCATAATTCACAATAAATTTGTAATTTTGCACGCAGATTAATAAACTTGCAAGTTATGACATTATTAAAGAAGTGCCTGCCCGATGTGTTGGCAATGTTGTTGTTTGCCGTTCTGGCCTTTGCGTATTTCTTCCCTGCCGACATCGAGGGACGTATCCTGTACCGTCATGATGCCTCGGCTGGAAGGGGAGCCGGACAGGAGGGAATCGAGTATCTCCAGAAGACAGGAGAACGCAGTCGTTGGACCAATGCCCTGTTTGGTGGTATGCCCACCTATCAGATGGCTCCGTCGTATCACTCTACCGACAATCTGACGCAGGCCATCAATGCCTATCACCTGTGGCTGCCGGAGAATGTGTGGTTTGTCTTCGCCTATCTGCTGGGCTTCTATATCCTGCTCCGTGCGTTCGATTTCCGTCAGCATCTGGCGGCACTGGGTTCTATCATCTGGGCCTTCAGCACCTATTTCCTGATCATCATCGCTGCCGGACATATCTGGAAGGTATGGGCTTTGGCTTATCTGCCGCCGATGATAGCGGGTATCGTACTGGCCTATCGGGGGAAATACCTGGCAGGCTTCATCGTGACCGCTATCTTCATGGCCTTTGAGATCAATGCCAACCATGTGCAGATGACGTATTATTATCTGTTCATCATCCTCTTCCTTGTCATTGCCTGGCTTGTGGAAGCCATCCGCGAGAAACAGATCATGCGGTTTGTGAAGGCTACGGGTGTCTGTCTGGCAGCTGGTATCCTGGGTGTCTGCATGAACCTCTCGAACCTCTATCATACCTGGCAGTACGGTCAGGAGTCGATGCGTGGCAAGAGTGAGCTGGTGAAGCAGAATTCAGCCAATCAGACAAGCAGTGGTCTGGAGCGCGACTATATCACCCAGTGGAGCTACGGTATCGGTGAGACCTGGACGCTACTGGTGCCGAACACGAAGGGTGGTGCCTCGGTGCCCCTGAGTATGAATGAGACGGCGATGGCTAAGGCCGATCCGAACTACATGGAGATTTACAATCAGATAGGTCAGTACTGGGGTGAGCAGCCCGGCACGAGCGGCCCTGTGTATGTGGGTGCCTTTGTGCTGATGCTCTTCATCCTCGGACTGTTTATCGTGAAGGGTCCGGTGAAGTGGGCGCTGCTGGCAGCTACCATTCTGTCGATCCTCCTGTCGTGGGGAAAGAACTTCATGGGCTTTACCGACTTCTTCCTCGACTATGTGCCGATGTACGCCAAGTTCCGTACGGTGGCATCGATACTGGTAATCGCGGAATTCACCATTCCTCTGCTGGCTATGCTGGGATTGAAGAAGTTCCTCGAAGAGCCTGAGCAGATCAAGCCGAGAATGAAGTATGTCCTCATCAGTTTCTGTCTGACGGGTGTGGTTGCCCTGCTGTTCTCGGTGATGCCGTCTGCGTTCTTCAGTAGCTTTATCTCGACGAGTGAGATGCAGGCTTTGAAGAGTCTGCCCGCAGAACATGTAGGACCGCTGATGGCCAATCTCACGGAGATGCGTCAGGCGATGTTTACCAGCGACGCCTTGCGCTCGTTCTATATCATTCTGGTGGGTACAGGCATCCTGCTGGCGTTTGCGTTTGGCAAACTGAAGAAGGAGTATGCCGTTGCCATCATCCTCGTGATCTGTCTTGTGGACCTCTGGACGGTGAACAAGCGCTATCTCAACGATGAGATGTTTGTTCCGAAAAGTGAGCGTGAGGCTCCTCAGCAGATGACACAGACCGACGAGCAGATCCTGCACGACAAGAGTCTTGACTACCGCGTGCTGAATCTCGCATCGAACACCTTCAATGAGAATGAGACTTCTTACTATCATAAGAGCATCGGTGGCTATCATGCTGCCAAACTGCGTCGCTATCAGGAGATGATCGAACAGTATATCTCGCCTGAGATGCAGCAGATATTCGGGGCTGTCTCAGAGACTGGCGGTGATATGACGAAGATCAATGGCGACAGCATCTGGCCCGTGTTGAATATGCTGAACACGAAGTATATGATCTTCCCCTTGCAGGGTGGTCAGACGGTGCCTTTGCAGAATCCCTATACTTACGGCAATGCCTGGTTTGTCGACAAACTCCAGTATGCAGCGAATGCCAATGAGGAGATTGACGCTGTCGGGAAACTGAACCTGCGTCATGAGGCTGTGGCCGATGCGAAATTCAAGACGCAGCTCGGCGACGCTGTAGAGCAGGATAGTGTGAGTATCGTGACGATCAAGACCTACGAGCCTAATGAACTCTCTTACGAGGTGAATTCCGGCAAGGGTGGAGTAGTGGTGTTCTCGGAAATCTATTATCCCGGATGGACGGCAACTGTCGACGGGCAGCCTGCGGAACTGGGCCGTGTGAACTATATCCTGCGTGCCCTGAATGTGAAGCCCGGTAAGCATGATGTGGTGCTGGCCTTCAAACCTCAGTCGGTGAAAACCACAGAGACCATCGCTTATGTCTCGTATGTCATCCTGATTCTGGTGATACTCGGTGCTGCATACATGGAATACCGTCGCAGAAAGAAATAATAATGTTCAATGGCCAATGATCAATGTTCAATGAAAAAGCTGCTGTCGTTGCCCCCGAACCTGGTGGGGAGCTTTCATGAAGTGACGGGACTCAGCCGTGAGGAGTATTTCTGTACGTGCGATCCCGTCGGCCACCGTCTCGGCAGTGGTGGCGGTACAGCCTGGCTCTTGCAGGAGGCGTATAGGAGTCAGGAGTCAGGAGTCGGGAGTCAGGCGTTTGAAGCGTGGCTTGCAAAAGAGAAGCGTATCCTGATTCATGCTGGCGGACAGAGCAAGCGTCTGCCCAGCTATGCCGTTTCTGGCAAGGTGCTGATGCCGTTGCCCGTATTCCGCTGGGAACGGGGACAGAAACTCTCACAGGATCTGATGAGTGTGCAGTTGCCGTTGTACGAGAAGATGATGGCGGCTGCGCCGGAACGTCTGCATACGATGGTGGTGAGTGGCGATGTGCTTATCCGCGCTACCCAACCCCTTCAGCCTATCCCTGATGCTGATGTGGTGTGCTATGGCCTCTGGCTCGATGCCTCGGTGGCAAAGAATCATGGGGTGTTCGTCAGCGATCGCCGTACACCGACGGTGCTGAAGCAGATGCTCCAGAAACCATCGGTACAGACACTTGCTGAGCTGCAGAAAGATCATTTCTATCTGACGGATATCGGTGTGTGGCTGCTCAGCGATAAGGCCATTGAACTGCTGATGAAGAGGAGCCAGAGTAATCCGAATATTCCGAGTACTCCGGATGATTTCAAGGAATATGATCTTTATTCCGAGTTCGGCTGTGCCTTGGGCACTGACCCCTCGAAGCCCGATGATGAGATATCCGCCCTGAAGGTGGCCATCCTGCCGTTGGCTGGGGGCGAGTTCTATCATTTCGGCACATCGCGTGAGATGATTTCCTCTACGTTGCGTCTGCAGAATCTTGTGAACGACCAACGTGAGATCATGCATATCGACCGCAAACCCCATCCCTCGATCTTCGTGCAGAATTCCGTGATGAAGATTCCGTTTACGGAGGAGAATACGAATGTCTGGGTGGAGAACAGCTATATTGGCCCTCGTTGGCATCTGACGCACGACCATGTGATAACAGGTGTGCCTGAGAACGACTGGGAGATCATTCTTGAGCCAGGCGACTGCATCGACGTGGTGCCTGTGGGTGAGAGCGACTATGAGGTGCGCCGCTATCGTATCGATGAACCTCTGAACAGCAATGAAGTGGCTGAGCGGGCAAACCTGAAGCGTTTGTTTGAGCAGCGTCGGAAGTATCGTAAGGAGAATTGGCTCGCTTTGGCCAGGAATTGGCGGCACAGCGTGTTCTATCAGCTCGACCTCGCCGATGCTGCTGAGGCGTTCGGGAAAGAGCAGATACCCTTGCCAGAGCCTCTCGGAGAAGATGCTCCGCTGATGACACGTATCCATAATGCGATGTTCCTCGGTGACAGCGAGAAGGCTTTTGCTCTCTTGCGTGAGGGGCTTTGTAATGATGCTGTTGCCGATCAGCAGCAGCCGTCACTCTGTGTGGCCGACGACCAGATCGTGTGGGGACGTTCGCCCGTTCGTATCGACATTGCTGGCGGATGGACAGATACACCGCCCTATTGTCTGATGGAGGGAGGTAATGTAATCAACTTCGCCATCGAGCTCAATGGTCAGCCGCCCTTGCAGGCATACGTCCGTCCGTCGAAGGAACCCCGCATCGTGCTGCGCAGCATCGACCTCGGTGCGATGGAGGTGATAGAAACAAACGAACAACTCATGGACTTCATGCACGTTGGCTCGCCGTTCTCTATCCCCAAGGCCGCCCTCGTCCTTGCGGGCTTCGGAAAAAGTTTAGAGTTTAGAACTCTCCACTCTCAACTTGAGGCCTTCGGCTCTGGCATCGAGCTCACGCTCCTCTCTGCCATTCCAGCCGGCAGCGGACTGGGTACATCGAGCATCCTGGCCTCTACGGTGCTGGGAGCGCTGAATGATTTCTGTGGTCTGGGCTGGGATAAGAACGAGATAGGCCGTCGTACGCTGATGCTGGAGCAGATGCTCACCACAGGAGGCGGTTGGCAGGATCAGTTTGGAGGCGTGCTGGGTGGCGTGAAGCTGCTGCAGACGGGTAGGGGATTCGACCAGAGCCCTCAGGTGCGATGGTTGCCGAACGACTTATGGACACAGCCGGAATACCGCGCCTGTCATCTGTTATACTATACGGGCATCACCCGAACGGCGAAGAGCATTCTTGCCGAAATCGTGCGCAGGATGTTCCTCAACCATCATGACGAACTGATCATGCTGCGTGAGATGAAAGCGCATACAATGGAGATGTACGAGGCCATCCAGCATAACGACTTTGTGCAGATGGGACAGCTCGTCAGGAAGACCTGGCATCAGAATCAGATGCTCGACAGTGGCACTAATCCGCCACAGGTGGCTGTGCTCACCAGTCTGATCGACGATCTCAGTCTGGGCTATAAACTGCCAGGTGCTGGTGGTGGCGGCTATCTCTATATGATTGCCAAGGATCCCGAGGCTGCGGCCCGTATCAAGCAGATTCTGGGAGAGCATCGTCAGAATAAGAATGCCCGTTTCGTAGAGATGTCGTTGTCTACAACAGGATTGCAAATCAGCAGAAGCTGATAATAGTGAATAGTTAATAGTGATTAGTGAATAGTGGAGTTTCGGACGATAGTGGATATTCCTGATCCGGGGTTTAGGATCGGCCCTTGCGAAAGGATGCTTTTCGTGGGCTCCTGTTTCGCCGACAGCATCGGACGCCGCTTTCAGGAAGAGAAGTTCCAGGCGGTGGTCAATCCCTTTGGTGTGATGTACAATCCCGCCTCCATCCTCCACACTATCCAGCGCCTGGTGATACAGGGGGACGGTTCTTTTGTTACATCGGCCGGTGTAACAAAAGAACCGTCCCCCTGTTTCACTTTCCTGACCCTTGGCACGAATCACGTCTATCGCTTGAAGGAGACGGGCGAGATTGTCGACAATTGCCAGAAGCGCCCGCAGTCGCTTTTCACCGAGGAAGAACTCTCCGTCGATGCCTGTGCAGACTATCTGACGAAGGCCATCGACCTCCTCCATCAGCTGAATCCTGATATGCGCATCGTGCTCACCGTGAGCCCTATCCGCTATCGCAAATACGGCTATCACGGCTCCCAGCTCTCGAAGGCCACATTGCTCCTCGCCACTCGTCAGGTGTCGGGTGCGAGTTATTTCCCCGCCTATGAGATCGTCAACGATGAGCTGCGCGACTACCGCTTCTATCAGGCAGATATGCTGCATCCCTCCGATCAGGCGGTGGAGTATATCTGGCAACGCCTCTCCGAGGTCTACCTGAGCGATGAGGCCAAGACCTTCCTCAAGGAATGGGCGCCCTTGAAGGCCGTGCTGAACCACAAACCCTTTGACCCCGATTCCGAGGACTACAAGGCCCTGATGAATAAAACAATGTTAAAAGTAGCAGCGTTATCGGAAAAATATCCTAACTTTGCACTATAGAAAGTAAAAAGGTAAAAAAGTAAAAAGGTAAAAAGCTGAAATGAAATATTCGATTGAGAAGGTGACGACGCTCATCGGAGCCCGTCGCTATGGTACACTCCAAGGCGATATCCGCTGGCTGCTGACAGACAGCCGCAGTCTTTGTTTCCCCGAGGAAACGCTTTTCTTTGCATTGAAGACCCAGCGCAACGACGGGCATCGTTATATCGACGACCTCTACCGTCGCGGCGTGCGTCATTTCGTGGTCGAGCAGGTGCCGGAGCATTATGAGGTGCGATTCCCCGAGGCCAACTTCCTGCGTGTCCCCCATACATTAGCCGCCCTCCAGCGGTTGGCAGAGCGTCATCGCGATGAGTTTGATGTGCCGGTAGTGGGTATCACGGGTTCCAATGGTAAGACGATGGTCAAGGAGTGGCTCTATCAGTTGCTCCTGCCTTCTCAGAAGATTGTGCGTTCGCCCCGCAGCTATAACTCCCAGATTGGCGTTCCCCTTTCCGTATGGCTGCTCAACGAACAGACGGAGGTGGGTATCTTCGAGGCCGGTATCAGTCAGCCCGGCGAGATGCTGGCCCTCAGGGATATCATCCAGCCCACCATCGGTGTGCTCACCTGTCTGGGTAGTGCCCATCAGGAGAACTTCCGTTCGATGGAGGAGAAGTGTATGGAGAAACTGGAACTGATGCACGATACCCAGGCGATGGTCTATTGCTCCGACAATGATGTCGTGAGCCGTTGCATCCGTCGGATGCATTATCAGGGAGAGAAGATCGCCTGGTCGCAGTGTGATGAGCAGGCAGCGCTGTTCGTGAAGAGCATCGAATGCAGCAAGGATTCCGATTCGACGGTCATCACCTATCGATATAAGGGTGAAGACGGTTGTTTCGAGATCCCATTTATCGATGAGGCTTCTGTCGAGAACTCCATCACCTGTGCGGCCGTCGCCCTGCATCTGGGCCTCACCGCTGAGCAGCTGGCTGAGCGTATGCCGCAGCTGGAACCCGTGGCCATGCGCCTGGAAGTGAAGGAAGGGCAGCGCGGCTGTATCCTCATCAACGACTCCTACAACTCCGACATCAACTCCCTCGACATCGCCCTCGACTTCATGCAGCGCAGGAATGTCCCCCTCAAACCTACACTCGTCCTGAGCGATATGTTCCAGACCGGCACCTCGCCCGAGGCACTCTATGCCCAGGTCAGCGACCTCTGTGTGAAGCGTGGTGTGGAGAAGTTCATCGGCATCGGTCCGGAACTCTCGGCACAGGCCGATAAGATCCGCATCAATGAGAAATACTTCTTCGCCGATGTGCAGCACTTCCTTTCCAGCGAAGTCTTCCAGAGCCTGCGCAATGAACTCATTCTGCTGAAGGGTGCCCGTCATTTCGGCTTCGACCAGATTACGGAGCAGTTGGAGCAGAAGGTGCACGAGACCATCCTCGAGGTAAACCTCAATGCCGTGGTGGATAATCTGAACTATTACCGTTCGTTCCTGAAGCCCGATACGAAGATGGTCTGCATGATCAAGGCCGACGGCTATGGCGCCGGGGCTGTAGAGATAGCCAAGACGCTGCAGGACCACCATGTCGACTATCTCGCGGTGGCAGTGGCCGATGAGGGCGTCACCCTCCGCAAGGCAGGCATTACCGCCAACATCATGATTATGAATCCCGAGATGACCGCCTTCAAGACCATGTTCGACTACGACTTGGAGCCGGAGGTCTATAGTTTCCGCCTTCTTGATGCACTCATCCGTGCTGCCCGAAAGGAAGGTATTACCGGCTGGCCCGTGCATATCAAGCTCGATACAGGCATGCACCGTTTGGGCTTCGATCCTGAAAACGATATGGATGAGCTCATTGACCGCCTGAAACATCAGAACGCTATTATCCCGCGCTCGGTGTTCTCGCATTTCGTGGGCTCCGACAGCGATGACTTCGACACCTTCTCCGCCGAGCAGTTTGCCAAGTTCGATGCCGGCAGCAAGAAGTTGCAGGCCGCTTTCAGCCATAAGATCCTGCGTCACATGGACAACTCTGCTGGCATTGAGCATTTCCCTGAGCGCCAGATGGATATGTGCCGTCTGGGGCTCGGCCTCTATGGCGTTGATCCCCGTGACAATCGCATCCTCTCCACCGTCTCAACCTTGAAGACCACCATTCTCCAGATGCGTCATGTGCCTGCTGGCGATACCGTCGGCTACAGTCGCAAGGGCAGGATCGACCGCGACTCCGTCATCGCTGCCATTCCTATCGGCTATGCCGATGGTCTGAACCGTCATCTCGGCAACCGGCATTGTTACTGTCTGGTGAATGGTCAGAAGGCGGAGTATGTGGGCAATATCTGCATGGATGTGGCGATGATCGATGTTACAGGCATCGACTGTCGTGAGGGCGACCAGGTGGAGATCTTCGGCGAGCACCTGCCCGTCACCGTGCTCAGCGACATCACCGACACCATCCCTTACGAGATTCTCACCGGTGTCTCCAATCGCGTCAAACGCGTCTATTTCCAGGACTAACATGTCCCTTTTTCCTAAAAAACGTTAAGCCCTGTAATATCGGGCCAGAATTGTCGTATATGTAAGTGATGAGACAGTGCGACGAGACAGACCAGCAGATCATCAGCCGGGCACTACGCTGCGGACACAGGGCAGACTATGCCCTGTTGGTTGACCGCTACAGTGCGAGGCTCTTCGCCTTTGTCGCCACGATGGTGACGTGTCGTGAGGACGCTGAGGAACTGGTAGAGGACTGCTTCATCAAGGATTTCGGACGGTTAGGACAGTACGATGCCACCCGCAGTTCGTTCTACACCTGGCTCCGCAGCATCGCCTACCGCCTCTGTCTCGACCACGTGCGACGACAACATGTCGTGTGGCTGGAGATGGACAACCAGACCTTGCAGGCAGTGCCCGACGAAGCGGCAGAGCATGTGATGGACACCGACGATGACCAGCGCATCCGTCTGCTGACAGAAGCCATCCGCCGGCTGCCACCCACGGAACGCCTGCTCGTGCAGCAGTTCTACTTCGAGCAGCAGCCGCTCAGCGACATCGCCGACATCACCGACACCGACGCCGGAACGCTGGCCACCCGTCTGCACCGTATCAGGAAGAAACTCTATCAATACATCATAATGAAGGAACATGGGAAATAAAAGATACGATAAACTCAAGGCTTCGTTCGAGGCATCGCAGCCACAACTGCCGTCCGATTTCACCGATCGTGTGATGCGGAGGATGGAGTCCGGCCGCCATCGCAGCATCAGCATAAAACGGGCGGTGATAGCGGCCTTGGCCGTGGCCTGTATCGCACTGGTCGTACTGCTGGTGAAACCGCATCAGCCAGAACCCGCCAAACCATTGGTAGCGACGACCCACGTAGCTCGAAACCCTCGACCCACGTACATCGAGCCCGCCGAGCCACGTAGCTCGACACCCTCGACCCACGTCGCTCGTCCGGTCCGACCCCGACGGACTGAGAGTCCGCTTCCTACGGACCAAGAGTCCGCTCCCGTCGTACAAATAGCCGATCCTAATCTGCACTATGCTGCCCAGATCCAGACCGAAGATACGGTAGCTTACCAGGCTCCCAGCCGCATGGAGGAGTTTATTGCCAAACTGGCTGATTATAATCAGGTGAAGGCAGTGCCGCTCAATTGCTCCTCAGATAAGGGCGTCGACAGCACTATTGTCAGCACGGCCTACGTCTTTGAAGACAAGGAAGAGTACGATCTCTTTGCCCGACTGTTGCAAGCTGCCTGCTGGTACGACAGCAAGACGCCGGGCTATCTGCTGTCCTACTCTCACCAGCAGTTTTTCTTCACCCTGAAGGATTTGAGAAAGGGCGAAAAATATCTCTGGATAGCAGAGCGCCTCGTGGGCGAACGTATTCTGCTCTTCAGTACCCACTCGCCGATAGAGACCACTGTCTCTTCGGTCTGTTATCAGAATTATCGCGAACAGCTGACGCATACCAACTTTAGTACATTAATTTATTAAAAACGAAACCGTATGAAAAGAATCTTTATGATGAGCCTCCTGGCACTGGCAACCCTCGCCTCGCAGGCACAAGGAAATGTTAGTCTGTACAGTCTTCAGTCGGACAAGTCTGGCGTGAAGTTGTATGCCAAGAGTGCGGGCAATTTCTTTTCTCGCCCGGAAGTCAAAAAGGAGAAGAAGAAGACCACAGCCGTATGGCATGGGACGAACATGGATTGGGTTAAAGACTATTGCGAGACAAAGAACGTTGCTATAGAGAAAGATTACTCCAAATATTTTCCGGAGATGGCTGGTGTGTTGGAGAGCCAGTCTTATGTTCCGCTGAGTTGGCGACTGACGGAAGAGAACAATGAGACTGTGCTTCATTGCTATTTCCCTATGCCTGCCGACGAAGTGAGCAACCTGTTTCTTGCCTCAGAAGAGACGAGTCTCGTGGATCAGGAAACAGGGGTGCAATATCGCATTCGCCGTACAGAACCGGATACCTATAACAAACACTTCACCGTAAGAGCGAAGAAAGGCGATGTGCTTGACCTGAAGATATTCTTCGCACCGCTACCTGAAACAACTAAAGATATTCGAATCTATGGTGTTTCATGCTGGAATATGATGGGCATGCCCGTGACCGTCCGCTATCAGGCATTCGGCACGTGGCAGCCTCTGGACTATGATACCATCCCGCAGTTCCACAAGCCACGTTTGCTTAGAGAGCATCTTAACGTGAATAAACCTTACGACCGTCAGAATTGGGATTCTTGGAAAGTGATGACAGATGCTCACCTTATCAAACCGCTAAAGGATAATACGATGGCAATATGGCGCACTTCAGAGGCCACCTACCTTGCCATTGGCTACGAACAGAACTGGACACGCGAATATTTTGTGTTCGAGCATGACATCAAACTGATTGACGAGACGGGGCACCAGTATAAACTCCGTGAGGTACAGGGTATTCCCCAAGATGAATTGTTCTTTATGGAGGGTATGGCTGGCGACTATATAGCCTACGTGATGGTGTTCGATCCATTGCCTTTGGAACTGACAAAGATTACCTATATCGTACCAGCCGGCGAGCCATTCAGTGCCTGGGGTGCCAACTGGTCTGGCTGTGTACGCTCCTTGGATATCAAGGAACTCCGCGAGAACCAGCGCCTTTTTGAGTATCATCCAAGAACAGTAGTAGAATAAATAGTTTCATAAAACAATTAGTAACCCCTAGGGAATGAGCACGGGACGCAGTGATGCGTCCCGTGCTTTTTAAGGAGTTTTAAACACCAAAAACGGAGGTTAAAGAATCGGAATAATACAAAACATTAAGTATCTTTAAGGTAATAAATGGGCAGAAACGTTGTTTATACTGTATCTTTGCAGCCAAGATATGGAACAGAAATTCGGAATAAACAGTATTGACCTTCAGGAGCTTCGTGATTTCTGCGAGCAGGAGGGTAGGATGGTGGTGTACCGCAAAGACGAGCAGGTGGAGCGCGAGGGTGAGCCGTCGCAGTGGTTTGGCTTCGTGGCCGAGGGTTGCTTCAAATATGTGACGCGCGGTCTTAGCGATAGCCGCGAGCATATCACCTGGTTCTCATTTGAGGGTGAGTTTGTGGGCGACTATCCCAGTTGCCTCGACGGGCGTCCGTCGCAGACCACGATAGAGGCGATGCTGCCCAGCCGTGTGTTCCAAGTCAGCGGCGAACAATTGATGAACCTTTTCCGTCAGAACATGGAGATGATGGAACTGCGCGCTATTATTGCTGAGCATCTGCTGAGTCAGGCTCGTGCCCGTTACCTCGACTTCCACCGCGCGACGGCCCGCGAGCGTTACGAACTGCTGCTCCACCGCTGTCCTGGCATCGTGGAGCATCTTCCCCTCAATGCCATCTCCTCATTCCTCTGCATCACCCCGCAGATGCTCTCCAAGATCCGCAAAGACATCACCTTCCGCGCCCAGTCATAACGATATAAGTCTATGGCTGCTCATCTGTTTTTTCTTCTACAGGATCAAAGAGGAATGATATGGTTTCATCAAATTCTTCAATGATTTCTGCCAATCTGGGATTTGTGATTCTAGAGATAATGGCAAGAAAATTCATTTCACCGTCCATTTTCCCTTCTCCAGTCTTGATGAAATATTTGTCTCGCTGTTCATACGTATTGAACCATCTTACGAACAGTCTATTTCTGAAACTCTGTTTCTCATCGCCGGTCTCAGCCAAATAAAGCATTGCTTCGTCGCCGTTTTGTTCAAAGAACTCTTCAACAATAGCAAAGATAGTATACTTTAGCTTTGTGTCAAGAGGAGAGCGCCCATGATGTGGGTTGTTTATTCCCAACTCATAGGCTCCACTCGGAACAATAGCACTATTTTCCTGCAAACTGATAACGAATTCTGTGCCTGTATCCGTCTTAAAGACATACGAGTTTACGGCATGAGGGTTCTCTTTCACCAGATAAGGTGCACGTTTGTTAATGAAATCAAGTCTAAGCGTATTCATAGTAGATAAGGATTTTTAAAAAGGGATTCTTAGTAATTAAAGAACCCCTGATGGTTCAACAATTCAAGTTGTTTCGTGCTTTCTTCAAGCCACTCTTTTTTCCTTCTCATTGTTTCCCGGAATGCAGCTCTCACCTCTTCGCGGGTTCTTTTCTTTTTTGTTGTTTCCATATCGATAAAAAGTTAAGATATTAATAATCCGGTGGCAAAGGTAAGGATTATTTCTGATACTGCCAAATAATTGAGGAGAAAAAATGGGCGGGATACGAAAAGTTGGAAAATAATTTGGATTTCGGCAAAAAATGTTGTATCTTTGCACTTGTGTTCTTTGACTATGGATGTTGTTTGTACACAGATGACAGATAACACAGATAATTTCTATGATTTTACGCGTACTGCGCGCGCTCGCACGTATAATAATGTTCACACGGTACGCGAGAAGTTTATAAAATTATCTGTGTTATCTGTTATCTGTGTATAGATTCATCTGTTTAGATAGTCTCGACACTTCATTCGAATAGTCTCTTTGACTCGTTCAGATAATCTCTTAGGGGGTAAAGGGATTATCTGAATGACTCGTTCAAATTATCTGAACAACTCGTTGAGACTATCTGAACGACACAAAGGTGACCTCCACTCAAATAAGGCTGGTTATTGCAAAACTCTGAAACTAGTTTCAGAAATGCACCCTCGGCAGTCGATTTTATGCTTTTTTATACTTTGCTGAATGCTTGTACGCCCGATTCTTTGTAACTTTGCAGTTTAAATCTTCAAAAACGAATATGAGCAAGAAAACTATCATCACCATTTTGTCCTTCCTTGTCACAATGGCGGGGCAGGCACAGGAAGAACGCATCGACACGGTCATTCCGAAATTTCTCTCCAACGGCTATTTCTTCCGCGAGATGCCTCAGTTGCCTGATGGCGAGAAGACCATGTCGCGGCTGAAGGACAAGGAGGGTAACAGCGTCACCGTCATCAACGTCAACGCCACACTGCCCAAGTCGCTCATCCGCAAGGCCATTCCCCGCGAACAGGTTCACAACGCCGACCAGTTCCTGAACGGCCTCAATATGATGGCCACGATGACCTCGCTGACACAGGCTGGCGTGAAGGCCGACGGTACATGGTATTCGCCAAAGGAGGGTGAGCCGTTCCCGCAGTTCTCGGAAAAGGATATGGATGGGCGCACGTGGACGAACGACAGTGTCCGAGGGCGCGTCATGGTGATTAACCTCTGGTACTCCGGCTGCGGTCCCTGCCGTGCAGAAATGCCTATCCTCTCGGAGTGGAAGGAGCAACTGCCCGGCGTAATGTTCTTCTCGGCCACCTACCACGATGTCGAGACGGCCCGCAAGATCACCGACAAGCATCACTTCACATGGACGCACCTTGTCGAGGCAAAGGACATGATGGCATGGATTGGCTATGAGGGCTTCCCGCTCACCATCGTCGTCGATAAAAAGGGTATTGTCCGCCACGCCGTCCATGGCACTAACGAGACGAAGCGTGCCGAACTGTTAGCGAAAATCAAGGAGGCCGAGGCGGAATGAAACACTACAGACGGTTTCTGCTCCTGCTGGCCATGCTGTCGGCAACATTCCTGCTGACGGCTTGCCACGATGACGAAGATGAGTCGATTGATGAACCGACGGAGCAGACGGTCATCTTCTTCATGCCGTGGTCAACGAATATGACGCCGTACTTTGAGCAGAATATTGCGGACTTCGAGACCGCCATCAAAGGCGGACTGCTGAAAAACGAGCGCGTCATCGTCTGCATTTCATCAACTACGGAAAGGGCTAATGTAATAGAACTACGAAAAGAACAGAACCAATGCGTCCGCGACACGCTGATGATCTACAACCAGCCCGACTTCACGCAGCGCGAGAACATCACGACGATGCTCAACGATGTGCGGACCATCACCTCCGCCCGCCGCTACTCGCTCATCGTAGGCTGTCATGGCATGGGCTGGCTCCCCGTCAGCATGAGCCGCACACGGAGCCAATACCACTTCCAGCGTGACGATGTACCGCAGACGCGGTGGTTCGGCGGCTGGACAAGTGAATATCAGATTGAGACCACGACGTTGGCCGATGCCATTGGCGACGCGGGGATGCGGATGGAGTATATCATGTTCGACGACTGCTTCATGTCGTCCGTCGAAGCCGCCTACGACCTCAAGGACGTGACCGACTATCTCATCAGCTGTCCGACGGAAATCATGATTTACGGTTTCCCCTACCATCACTGCACCCGCCACCTCGTCGGCACCGTCGATTACGCCGCCCTCTGCCAGACCTTCCTCGACTTCTACAGTCATTATGCTACGCCCTGCGGTACCATCGCCGTGACCGACTGCCGCGAACTCGACGCGCTGGCCGCGATTGTGAGGAACATTAACCAGACGCAGGAATTTGACTACTCCCTGTTGGCCGACGTGCAACGGATGGACGGCTACGATCCCCCGCTGTTCTACGATCTCGGCGACTACATCGCCCATCTCTGCACCGACCAGAGCCTGCTCGATGCCTTCAACCGCCAACTGGAAGCGACTGTTCCCTACAAGGCGCACACCTCCAATATTATTCTGCTATGAATGGCTTCAACGACATCCGCGCCTATTCAGGCATTACCACCTCAGCCCCCAGCCACAACACCCGCTCCGTTGGATTGAAGGACACAAAGTGGTATCAGGCGACACACTAATTTAACAACAAATATTGAAATGAAGACAATGAAACTCTGGAGGAATATCCTCGTGATGACCGCTGCCATGCTCTCCCTCGCCTCTTGCGGCAGCGACGAACCAAGATATGCCGACCCTGAGGCGCACGAGAAGACCGTGCAACTGAATGAGCAATACGGGCCGATTATTGTCGGAACGTGGTACTACGAGAACATCAGCGACACGCAGCGTTACTTCGAGCGGCTGACGTTTCAGGCCGATGGCACACTGACGGGAATGCGCAAGTGGCAGACGCGTAAACTCGTCACCATTGACGGGAATGAGCAATACACCGACTGGGAGAATGTGGAACTGAGCGGCAAATTCACGGGGACGTGGCAACTGAGATACTGGAGTCCTGAGGGTAACAGCGGCGAGAAGCGCAACTGCCTGCAACTGGAAGCAAAATACGACGAAGAGCGTAACTACATGGCCTATTCATACGTTGCCACCTTCGCATATGCCGACGCAACAACCCTCCGCATCCAAGGCTATTACGTCAAAGACGCAGACGGCTGGATGAACTTCAAACGTGGGGATAAAGAGCTGGAGTTCTGAAAGGTAGCAAGCGAAAGGCTATGGGTAGGCGCGTCAGCGGGAATCCAGAGGTCGAGCGCCTCGGCAAGTCGTAGGATAGTATTGTCTTTCGCTCGTTTTTCGCTAATTATTTGTAAAACTGCTGGCAAATTAGCACGTATGTGGAAATAAATGCGTATCTTTGCCAACGCAATTCGTAATACGGGAAAAGATATGAGCAAGTACGAGATACCATTCCTTACGGCCTGCATCCAGGCTTTCGGGCGGCGCTTCGATATGACGCGGCAGGCGGCCTTCCGCTACCTGCATGAGCATAAGGGGCTGGCATTCCTCATCGAGTTTTACGACGTGGAACACCTGCAGTCGATGGACGAGACGATTGACGACGTGCTCATCATCTGTCAAAAGAACGGGGGGACACTGGCATGACACTCTATCACGGCACCAACGCTGACTTCGAGCGCATCAGCCTCAAGATAGGCCTGCGATACAAGGATTTCGGTCACGGCTTTTACGCAACGCCCGATCGCCCGACCGCCATTCGCATGGCACAGAAGAGGGCGCGGCTCTTCGGCGGCGTACCGACACTGATTACCTACGAACTGGACGAAGCGGCGCTGACGTCGGACCTGAAAGTGAAGATCTTTCCCGAAAAGGCATGCGTGGAGTGGCTGCTCTTCGTGGATGCCAACCGCGACAGGAAGAACGCTGAGCCCGTCCACGACTACGACATCGTCATTGGGCCGATAGCCAACGACGGCGTGGTACTCCAGCTGACCAACTATCGCGAGGGCATCTACTCGCCCGAGGAGGCCGCACGTCTGCTTCAGGATCGTTACCTCGACCAGCAGTATTACTTCGGAACCGAGCGCGCCGTACGCTTCCTCCGCAAAACCAACGTCGAAACCGTATGAACCAGCCCAATCATCATCAGATAGCGACCTATCTCACCGACTACGTCCTGAGCGAGTTGGTGAAATACGTGATGGAGGACACGGGCTGCAGCATCGAGGAGGCGATGGAGCGCGTGTATAACTCACCACTGATGACAGCCCTGCAGGACGAGGAAGGGGAACTCTACGTGCAAAGCCCCGCGTATCTGTATGAGCTGATGAAGGAATATGACTTCGATATGAGACCGATATGACCCCAATTAGAGAATGACATGACCACATTATGGTTTTCAACAGGGCTTTAGGACTGACCCCTATTTATGAAACTAGTTTCAGAAATGCACCCTCGGCACCCACATTTTGGGTCTCACCGAGGGTCTTTTCATCCTTTTTCCGTAACTTTGCGGGCAAAATTGCAAAATTTAACGTCCGACGATGCAGGATTTCCGCTTCACGGCGTTTATATAGACAGAAACATTAACAACAAATATCGAAATGAAAACAATGAAACTCTGGAGGAATATCCTCGTGATGACCGCTGCCATGCTCTCCCTCGCCTCTTGCGGTAGCGACGAACCAAGATATGCCGATCCTGAGGCGCACGAGAAGACCGTGCAACTGAATGAGCAGTACGGGCCGATTATTGTGGGAACGTGGTACTACGAGAAAATCGGAGAGCGACAGCGCTACTTCGAGCGGCTGACGTTTCAGGCTGACGGCACACTGACGGGAATGCGTAAATGGCAGACGCGCAAACTCGTCACCATCGACGGTAAGGAGCAATACACCGACTGGGAGGACTTTGAACTGAGCGGCAAATTCACGGGGACGTGGCAACTGAGATACTGGAGTCCTGAGGGTAACAGCGGCGAGAAGCGCAACTGCCTGCAACTGGAAGCAAAATACGACGAAGAGCGTAACTACATGGCCTATTCATACGTTGCGACCTTTGACTATGCCGACGAAACCACGCTGCGCTTTCAAGGTTATTATGCCAAGGAAGATGATATGTGGATGAATTTCAAACGAGGTGATGCAGAGCCGAGCTTCTGAGGTACGGGGTAACGTTAAAACTGCGCCAATGGATGACTGAGACATTGTTTGAATACTACCTTTGCAGAAGATGCATTGAATAATTTGCACGATTTTAGAAGATAAAATAAAAACGAAATGAATAAGCAAACCATCATCACCATCTTGCTCGCCCTCGTTGCAATGGCGGGGCAGGCGCAAATTACCCTCAAGGGTTCTATAATCAATGAACGAGGCGAAACGATTGAATACGTTAGCATCGGATTCGAAGAGGATAGCGTTGGTACGATATCGGATGCTAAAGGAAACTTTGAGTTAGTGATACCCGCTAACCGCAAGAATGATCTGGTGTTTACACATGTTTCATTTCAGGATGCTATTGTTCCTTACGAGACCTATTCTAATGGACAGCAACTGACAGTCACAATGAAGGACAAGGTGGTCGAACTGGCCGAGGTCGTCGTAGGCAAGAAAAACAAACCACAGAAAATCGCAGGTAAGGCTATCAGCGGCCCAATGGCTTCGTTTCGTGGTAAGGGCAAGGCGGACGCTTTAGAATGGGGACCTGTATTCAAGAGCAAGAAGGATTATGTCATCAGTGACATTCTGCTGACCGTTAAAGGCTGCTCATACCAATGGTGTGTACTCAGTTTCAACATCTATGAGATACAAGGCAGCAAGTTCGTGAACATCCTCAACAAGCCCATTTACCATCGGTTAGAGAAAAGCAACGACAAACAGAGACTCGATATCCAACCAGAGGAAACCATTGTGCTGAAAGGGAAGAAGAAATACTACATCAGCGTTGCCGTAATAGATAGTGACCGCTACGGCATCCTTGATATGCAGTCACAACTCAAAACCAGTTATGCCCGTAATATCACCAAAGGTAAGAAACGGAAATTGCCCATCGGACCAGCCATTCAGGTGATAGGGTATGAAATAGAATAACAACCCGAGGCAATAAATGCCGCACATCAATAAGTAATGACATGAACCAAGATTTCACCATACGATATCAATTCTACACCGACAAGGTGGCGGCGCTGACAGCCGAGATTGCCGAGTTGAAACGGCATAACACGACATTCGTGCTGGCGGAGCTTGCGGCTTTCGTGGCTATGGTTGCATGTCTCGTGGCTTATACCTTGACAAGCATCGGTGTCCTGTTTATCATACTCGCCGTGTTCTTCTTCGCCGTTTATTATTTCATCCGTCAAGTGGATGCGGGCAAGAATCATAAGGCTGATGAATGTGAGCGGTTGCTGAAAGTGTATGAAAACGAACTGTCCTACCTGAATGGCGACTTCTCCTGTTTTGATGCTGGAGAGAAATACATTGACCCGCGTCACCCGTTTACGTTCGACATGGACATCTTCGGCCCCGAGTCGCTCTTCAACCGCATGAACAGGACTGTCACCACAGGCGGCAGCGATTACTTAGCTACCGTCCTTTCACAGACAGAAGCACCATCGACGGAAAGCATTATCCGCCGTCGTGAAGCCATAGCAGAACTGGCAGAACGGGAGAGTCTGCGCTCTATCTTCCTGGCAAAAGGCAGAGGACAGCATATCAACACCGATGCCATCTTGGAGGCACTGCACGAAGTGCGGGAGGCTGACATTTCCCATCTTGCACTCAGCCGCACCTCGCTTGTCATGTCCATTCTGAGTATCGCTGTGTTCTATGGTCTGCTGATAGGGGCTGTGTTTGGTCCGTTGCCAGGCTCTTGGCCTATGCTGTGGTTGCTCGTCCAAGTATCTGCGGCCTACCTGTTCTTCGGCCGGACGCTGAAAAAGGTCAATAACTCTATCAATGTCATTCTGCCACGATTGGGCACATACGTCAGCATGATCATGCTCATCGTGGAGTCTGATCTGAAAAGCCAAGAGGCACGGGAAATCATTGGTCGGCTTTCAGGCAATCGTCAAAGTGCTACCAAGTCTTTCCGACAGTTGAAGAACATCCTGAACGACCTCGACCAGCGCACCGAAGTGTGGGTGCCCATATCGAATGCGCTCTATCTGGCCGATTACTTCATTGTGCGCCGCTTCCTTAAATGGCAGCAGCAGTATATGCCCTGCATTGAAGACTGGATACAGGCAGTGAGCCATTTCGACGCACTCGTGTCGATGGCCACGTTCCGTTACAACGAACCAGCGGGCACGGATGCGGAGATTATCGAGGCCGATGCCGTGGTCTATTCTGCCCAAGGTCTTTACCATCCGTTCCTCGGCAAGCAGGCTGTGCGTAATGACTTCCAGATTTGTGACGGCCACTATTACATCATCACAGGCGCCAATATGGCAGGTAAAAGCACCTTCCTCCGTTCTGTTGGCATCAACTACATCCTTGCCATTTGTGGCCTGCCGGTCTTTGCCGAGCATCTGAAGGTATCACGTTTTTCGTTGTTCAGCAGTATGCGCACCACCGATGACCTTGCTCACGGCATCAGTTACTTCAACGCCGAGTTGCTTCGATTGCAGCAACTTATCGGATATTGCAAACAGAACCGCCACACGCTCATCATCCTCGACGAAATACTCAAAGGCACCAACTCGCTCGACAAACTCAACGGCTCGCGTCTGTTCCTGCAAAGCATTTCCAGCCTTCCCGTTACCGGCATCGTCGCCACCCACGATTTGGAACTCTCCAAGATGCAGCAGGAATATCCAGACCGTTTCCACAATTACTGCTTCGAGATCCAGCTTTCTGACGAGATTACCTACACCTATCGCATCACCGAGGGCGTGGCCCGCAATCAGAATGCAACGTATCTGTTAAAGAACATACTGAAAGAACAAAGAGTGTAAAAACTTGCAAAAAGTTTGTGCTTTCGTGCAGTCTTTTTCTCCGTCGTAGGACTTAATAGATAGAGACGTTATGTTTTCGATGGAGATAACACGGCTGATAGAACGGTGTAGACAAGGGGACACGGATGCCCTCGGAGAACTGTACAAGGCATACGCCAAAAAGATGAGGGGCGTATGCCGTCGGTATATCAGTGATGAACAAGTCATCAACGACGTGCTGCACGATGCCTTCGTGATTATCTTCACCTCATTCGACAAACTGCGCGACGACAGGAAGGCTGAGGCGTGGATGATGTCGATAACGAGGAATGTGGCATCGAAATACAAAGACCATCTGATGGCAAGACCATTTGTGCCGTTGGAAGAAGCAGAATCCTTGCCAGAGCCAGAAGCGGTTGCCGATGTGCGAGGGGTGCCGTTAGAGGATGTGCAACGACTGATTGAGCGTTTGCCGGAGAGGTATGGACAGGTATTCCGACTGTCAGTATTCGAAGGTTTGTCACATAAGGAGATTGCTGCCATGCTAGGCATCGAACCCCATTCGTCATCGTCGCAACTGGCACGGGCCAAGCGGATGTTGAGAGGGATGATGCAGCGGTATTGGGTGGCGCTCCTCTTACTGCTTATACCTATTGCTATGTATCTATCCAGAGAGGAGAAACCCGTCACAAAGGAGAAAAAGCCTGCAACCGTTAAGGTCATTGATACTGTCACGCTTGACACTTTGTCAAACATGATAGCCCAAAGGCAAAACATCTCTGAAACAATAAAGAGCAATGAGCAACCCGATACGGCTCAGGTCAAACAAAAGATGACGGTGAGCACCATTCGTCCAGAGATGATCACCATTTGTCCAGAGGTGAGTACCAACCGTATAAAGTTACCGCAGAATGACATAACAAACTTACAGCCGGAGAAATCGAAGAAACAGAACCGTTGGCATCTCGCTCTGGCCTATGCAGGAACGCCCTCATCGGATATGAATCGCATCGACAACTATATGATGATGCCATCGTTCTCTGATACCTCCACCCGATCTGCCCGGCTCTACAACTGGGGTGACTATATGGACTATGCCACACAGAATGCCGACAAGATGGACTCCGTAGATGCCTCTAATATGAATCGTATCGCTATAATTAATGCCAACAACCCGTGGGAGCCCATCTATGAGACAAAGCACCACGAGCGTCCGAAAACCTACCAGTTCTCACTGAGCAAACAACTCAGCAGCCACTGGTCACTGACAACCGGACTTGGCTATACCTATATGAAATCTACTTTTGAGGCGGGCAATGACATGACGCTTATCCGACGCGTACAGAAGTTGCACTACATCGGCCTGCCGCTCCATTTGACCTACCGTATAGCAGGTGGCAAACGATGGACGCTTTACGCCTCAGGCGGCATCCAACTCGATATTCCTGTGAGCGGTCGACTCACCACGCAGTATCTTTATAACGGCTCTGCCAAGAATGAATATCCCGACTCCCTGATTATCCCGACCTCGCACAATAGCATCCGTGTCCCGTGGCAGTGGTCGGTAGGCGTGGGGGCAGGTGTGCAGTACCAGATCCTACCACACATCAATGCTTACATCGGTCCGAGCCTCCACTACTACATACCGACTTCTGGTGACACGGAAAATTATCGCACGGAACACCCATTCGACCTTTCTTTGCCCTTCGGCATCAGATTTACGTGGTAGCCGTGCAGTCTTTTCACAGTTAAACGGACTATATAAGTAGAAAGGTTATAAAACTTTTGAGTTATGAAGAAAAACATCAAGGACAGTATCTGGACGATGGCGATAGCCATTGCCAGCCTTGCAATGCCGCTTGTGGCTTGCAGTAGTGACGACAATGAAGTAAACGAAATGAAAACCGAAGGCAGTTCACAAGAAGAGACCCGGCTTTTTGCCCGTGGCTATTGCACGTTGCCTACAGGATTGCCAGAAGGTGATGTTTACGAAGTATTCACTGAGGATGACATCGAATGGTTCGATGTGAATACCCGTGAACTGCGCTTCCACGACATGGAGAAGCCTCTTTATGAGAAGTTGCGCCTGCTTTCTGGTGTAGAATTCCGTCTGGGCGACCAGACACTCTTTTCCGGCAGCACCTTTGTCGGTCTCATCTGCAGCCAGTTTTTCGACGACCTCGTACTCTGCCGTGGCAAGATTGACGGCGGAATCGTTGACAACGGCCACTATTACCTTTACGACTGCTATCCCCCGCAGTTCATCAATGACGAGCGTGTGCAGGCCAACCGCGCCAAACGAGCCCCGCAGTGGGAGATGTTCACGAAATATCTGGAAAGCAAGGGCAAATTGAAGAAATAATCTTCCATTTCCGTGCAGTCATTCGTTGCAGTTTCAGACTATATAAGTAGAAACTGCAACGAATTTTTATGTACACGATTTATGATTATGCCTACAATGGCTACCTCTATCTGAACAACATTATGCGGCCACGCCACAAGCGGCTGTCGCAACTGATGATCTACGCCACGACGGCCTGTCAGTCGCAATGCAAGCACTGCAACATCTGGCAGAAGCGGGTGGAACATTTATCACTTGATGATATTAAAAGCATTATGGCGACCCGGTGTGTATCCAGACATACTACCGTCGGACTGGAGGGTGGCGAGTTTATCCTGCACCCACAGGCTGCGGAAATCATGGCGTGGTTCCATAAGCATCACCCGAACTACACGCTGCTATCTAATTGTCTCGCGCCCCGTCGTGTTATTGATGTCGTCCGTCTCTATCAGCCCCGGCATCTGTACGTCTCTCTCGACGGTGGCCGCGAGACTTACCAGCGGATGCGTGGGCGTGACGGCTATGACCGTGTGATTCAAGTGGTGGAGGCATTGAAGGACGAGGTGCCGCTGTCGCTGATGTTCTGCCTGTCGCCCTGGAATAACTTCGATGATATGGCTTTTGTGATTGACATTGCCAAGCAATACGGCGTGGACGTGCGTATCGGCATCTATGGGACGATGGCTTTCTTCGACACGACGAGCGAACTGCTGACGGCCTCGGACTTCATCAGTCAGATTCCCCAAAGTATCCACGACACGCAAGAGAACTTTGACTTTGTGGCGCTCTACGACCAGTGGCGCAATGGTCATTTGCAGTTGCGTTGCCAGAGCATTATGAGCAGCCTTGTCATCCATAGCAACGGTGACGTGCCCCTCTGTCAGAACCTTGATGTCGTATTGGGTAATATCCATCATCAGTCGCTCGACGAGATTTTCAATGGCGCGACATCCTGCCAGACGCAATGCCACTACTCGAAGAGCTGCAACGGCTGCTGGATTAACTTCCACCGCAAGTACGACATCATCCTCCTGCGAAACATGGAGCGATTGCTGCCCAAGCGGCTCATTGAGAAGTTCTACGGCCCATACCAGTGGATGGAAAACCCGTACACGACATATCATCAATACTTTAGAGACTTATGATACAGCAATTGATAGACCGTTACAAACGCCTCCGTACTGAGCGTTTCCTTGCCCAAACGTACCAGTGTTTTTATGCCTTCGTCGGCATGGGGCAGCACTCGCTCACCAACCTTTACCCCGTGTTCCACTACCTCGGCGTACCGCTGAAATACATCTGCGTCACGTCGGAAAGGAAAGCACGGCTCATAGAACGGAAATTCCCACAAGTGAAAGCCACGACCTCGCTTGACACGATATTGAATGACGATGAAGTGAAAGGCGTATTTGTTTCTGCTTCACCTTCTGCTCATTTTTCCATCGCCTTGCGCGTCCTCCAAAGCGGTAAGTCATTGTTCATTGAGAAGCCGCCCTGCCAGTCATTACAGGAACTTGATGCCCTCATAGACAAGCAGCGACTTTATGGATCACCTGTCGCTATGGTTGGCTTACAGAAACGCTATGCCCCTGCCGTGCAAATCCTACGGAAGCGACTGCGGAAAGAGCATCTTGTCAATTACGATCTCCATTACCTCACAGGAGCATACCCTGAGGGTGACGCTCTGCTCGACCTTTATATCCATCCCCTCGACCTCGTTTGTTTCTTATTTGGCAAACCCGAAATCATCGCCTGCCAACAAGTCGCTCCAGCGTCCTATATCCTCATGCTTCGGCATCCCCACATCGTCGGCACCCTCGAACTCTCTACAACCTACACATGGGCTACTGCTGAGGAATCCCTCAAAGTCTGTACATCAAACGGCATCTACCGCCTCTCTCAGATGGAAAAATTGACCTTCGAACCAAGAACATCCACTCTTTTTGGCATTCCTATTGAGAAAGTCCGTCCCCACAATAAGACTATCGAATACCTCTATGCTCGCAATCATTTTAACCCTACACTCCCCAACAACCAAATATATTCACAAGGCTACTTCAACGAAATTCTGGCATTCGTTAATACTGTGGAAGGGTATAAAGCCAGTGTTGTCTCGTCTTTTGAAGCAACAAAGAACACATATCTGCTATTTGAAGTCGTTAAATCACAATAAATACACCCTCGGCACCTACTTTTTGGGCTTCGCCGAGGTTTTTTCGTAGGAAATGTAGTAACTTTGCGGCTTGAATGACAAAATCATAGAAAATGAGATTCCAGAGATATTACAGACGATTCCTGCTCCTGCTGGCCATGCTGTCGGCAGCGACATTTGGAATGGCTCAGATAGTAATCGTTAAAAACAGCATCACGCATGAAGCAGTACCGTTTGTGAGTGTTTATTTCGGGAATGAATCTGGTGGATATACTGACGAGCAAGGGACGATAGCAATTCCAAAAGAAGTAACACAGATACAGTTGTCACATATTTGCTATGAAACCAAGAACGTCTCTGAAGTAACAGCAGACGCACAAACAATCTTTCTTGTTCCGAAGAGTATCAGTCTTGATGAAGTTGCTATCAGCGCAAAGGCTCCCAAACAAATAAAGACCACAGAAGTGGGATTGATGAAAGCGAAGACGCAGACCAAGCACAAGGGAGCCAATGGATTTGAGATAGCTTTATTTATTCCCTACGACAGCACTTGGACAGAAGCACCATACATCCATTCTATATTGGCAAGTCTCGATTACTCCACCCATTATCTGGTATTCACGGAAATCAAGAACCCTATTCATGCCACTCTCCGCTTTGATCTTCGTCTGCCAGATGCCAAGACTGGCGCCCCAAAAGACGAGTCCCTCATTGATGGCGGCATTATACTCCCTTCCGGTCAGAAACTCGGCAAAGATGGCATCAGCCTTACCCGTCCTATACCTTTTCCCCAGACTGGCGTATTCGTTGTAGTGGAATGGATAACTACAGCGCAAGTCTCGGAATCATGCAATCTTGTTCCCTCGCTCAACATGACTTTGACTGAGAAAGAAAACAGGACGTGGAACAAGAAAACATTTCGAGGTATGGACTGGATGCGGGAACAGAATGAGCCCGCGTATCAGAATGAAGAGGCACAGGTCTTTTATAAAGGCAGGACACCATCTGCCAAACTCGGTTTGAAAATATCAAAATAAGCAATAGAAAAAAGTTATCGTTTTGCTTAGTTTTTCGGTTCGCTGAATCGTCCTTGTTGTGTATGACTGAATAAAAAGTCTGTTTATGACGAAGGAAGAATTTGAAAACATATACCGTCAGCATTATGCCAAGATGTACCGTCTGGCAAGGACGATGCTCTATGATGCCGATGAGAGCAAGGACGTGGTGAGCGACATCTTCGCCCGATTATTGCGAGAAAGGCTACGGGTAGGCGCGTCAGCGGGAATGAAGTATCACCCCCAACAGAATCAGATGGAAGGTTACCTGATGACCGCCGTTCGCAACCTCTGTCGCGACGTGATTAACCACAAGTCGATGCGGGAGCGGGTAGAAAAGCTCTTCTTGCAGGAGTCGATACAGAGCCAGATTGTTTCGATGAATGATGACGACCGTCTGGAACGGCTGATGCAATTCATCGAGGCGGAACTGCCACCACTCAGCCAGCAGATCTTCCGACTGCGGTTTCTCAGCGAAATGAGTTATGAGGAAGTGGCACAAGCCGCGGGCGTGAGCAAAGTGACGGTCTACAACCATCTGTCGCAGTCGCTACAGCGAATCAGAGAATACTTTGAGAAAGAAACAGCAAAACGATAAACGTTATGGAACAGCAGGAAAGAATTGACCAGTTGGAAGCAGAAAACCAGGAACTGCTCGCGCTGACGAAGCAAGCCTTTGTGAAGCGCGAAGTCGAAAAGGAATCCGTTCCCGTGGACGAGGAATGGGAGAAGTTTGCAGCGGAACACGCTGATGAATTGGAAAGCCTTGAAAAAGACGAGCCACACACTGCCACCATCAAGAAACTGATGGGAATTGTCCCTTACAAGGTGGCAGCAAGCATTATCGGCATCCTCTTTACGGCTGGAGTGGCCTTTGCCGCCATCCACATCGTGCGTATGGTTCGCAATCCCCAACCGCAGACTATGCAGGCAGAACAAACCATATCTGCCAAGCCTACATCGGCATTGCCAACAGATACCATCAAGATGGACACGACAACCAATATAAAACCCATTGTTTTCGACAATGTCACATTGGATAAGATGTTGCCCCAGATAGCTGCCTATTATAACAAGGAGGTGGAGTTCCAGAATGTCGATGCCCGCCAACTCCGTTTCTATTTCGTATGGAAACAGGACGAGACGCTCGACGTCGTGCTGCATCGTCTCAACCTCTTCGAGAGCATCACCGTAGAACTGAAGTCGGACAAGATCGTAGTAGAATAAGCCATGAAACGAATCATATCAATGCTTGTCTGCTGCCTTGTCTTTGTGGGATTGCATGCCCAGCGCATTACGCACGAATATGATGATGTGTCGCTCAGCGAGGCCCTGCGCCAGCTGAACGAAGAGACCGAGGAATACACTATCAGTTTCCTCTACAACGAACTGGAGGACTTCCGCATCACCACTTCGGTACACCGCAAGACCGTGCCCGACGCCATCCGTCAGATGATAGGTTTCTATCCCATCCGCATGACCGTTGAGCCAGGTATTGCAAATCCCCGCCAACAGGAAATCATCGTCGAGTGTCCGCAGAAGACGGCTCCCCGCTACAAGGGCACCGTCATCGACGAGCAAGGCCAGCCCGTAGCCTACGCCAACATCGCCCTGCTCTCGCCTCAGGACTCTACGCTGATTACCGGCGGCGTGTCGAACGAGAGCGGTTTCTTCGTCATCCCCTGCGAGGCAAGCCCCGTACTTGCCCGAATATCATTTGTGGGTTATAAGACGATATACAAGCTATGCGAGACAACGGAAATCGGAGTAATCAGGATAAAGCCTGACACTTATACGCTGAAGAACGTAGTGGTGAAAGGTGAGATTCCACAGTATCAGATGACAGCAGAAGGTATGACTGTCCACATTGCTGGCACGTTGCTCGCCAAGATGGGTACGGCGACAGACGTACTGGGGCAGTTGCCCCGTGTGACGACGACTCCCGACGGCAGTGTCAGCGTCTATGGCAAAGGTACGCCACTCATTTATATCAATAACCGACAGGTACGCGACAACAGGGAACTGACGCAACTGAAGTCAGACGACATCAAGAGCATTGACATCATCTCTTCGCCCGGTGCCAAGTACGACGGCTCTACAGAGTGCGTCATCCGCATCAGTACTATCAAGCGCCGGGGCGAGGGCTTCAGCCTCGAAACAGAGTCGAATCTCTACAGTAACAGCCACCTGAATGGCTACGAAGACTTGACAGCCAAGTATAGTACAGACCGATTGGAAGTTTCAGTCAATGGATTCTATCGGCATAGTTGGCGGGGTGAGGACAATCATTTCGGCCAAAGCCTTTACGGTGAAGACACGACGACAAGCATACGCCAGAACCTGATGACTCGGATGAGGCACGACATGTTGTATGGAGAGACGAGTCTGAACTATGACATCAACGACAGCATATCACTTGGAGTAACCTACGATGTCTATGGCACATTCAACAGCAAGGCAGGTGGCGAAGGGCCTCAGGAAATTTTGCGCGACGGTCAGCTAACAGGTACGCTGCTTCAGCAACAGGACATCTACAACTCTAGCGGCCCTGACCAAGACCTTAACGTCTACTTTACCGGCAAGGCAGGTCGGATCTCCATCGACTTCAACGGTACCGCCATCTGGCGACGCGAAAAGCGCAACGATGTGACCTATGAGCGCCAAAGCACACTGGGAGAGCGCGACGTGCATACCAACATGCTACAGCGCAACCGGATGCAGGCTGCCAAATTGGTGCTTACCTATCCCATACTGAAAGGCGAACTGAGTCTCGGAACAGAGACCACGCACACCCAGACACAGGGCCAATACACCAACGAGGAAGGCTACGCCAGCAATTCGGAGACCAACATCCGTGAGAACAACACCGCTCTCTTCACCGAGTACAAACACCCATTTGGCAACTTCGAACTGAGGGCAGGACTCCGCTACGAACACGTCAACAGTTGTTACTACGCCTACGATGTACTGCAAGAAGACCTCAGCCGCCGCTACGACCAGTGGCTTCCCAACGCTTCGTTGTCGTGGAGCAAGGGGAAGTGGGGTGCCAGGCTGGACTACAACAAACGCACCCTGCGCCCATCCTACTGGGCACTGCGCAACTTCCTGCAATACGACAACCGCTATCAGTTCGAGGGCGGCAATCCGCAGCTGCGCCCCCAGGTGAAGCATACCGTCGGGCTGGATGCCAGATACTCGTGGCTCAGCCTGCAGTTGTCCTATTTCTATCTGAAGGATGCCATTCTCTGGACGTCCGTACTCGACCGAGACCAAAACGTGTCCGTGCTTAGCAACCGCAACTTCGACCACTACCAAAGCGTATATGCTTCATTGTCAGCTTCGCCCAAGTTCGGTTTCTACCAACCGACGTGGGACATCAGTTGCCGCCGCGCCTTCTTCGATGTCAGCCAATATGGCTCACGCCTCGGCAACTACAAGCCTGACTGGACCTTTGCCCTGAAGAACCGATTTGCCATCAGCAAGACCTGCACGGCCACGCTCAATATTAATTACCAGACCAGGGAATACGCAGAGTTCATCATCAGCAAACCCCAGTTCTCCATGGCTGCGTCTATCGCCAAGTCGTTCTTCAGCGAAGCCCTCACCGTCCGCCTCTATGTCAGTGACATCTTCAAGACCTACCGTGAGCAATGGACAATGTACGGACAGGGCGTCGACCTCTATAAGGACTGCTACAACTACACCCGCCGCGTTGGCCTCATTGTCAACTATAACCTCAACCCTTCACGTTCGAAGTACAAGGGTACAGGTGCTGGAAACGATGAAAAGAACAGATTATAAATTCTCTCTTATTAATGGCGGTTATTAAAACCTGTTGTTTTTTAAAAAGTTGTTAAAGGGGGTTAGCTTTTGCGCCCCCTTTCCTGTCTATTATAGTAGATGAAAGCAAAAGAAATAGAAAATTGCGATTTAGCGAGTGCAAACCAAGCTCGCTTGAGGTTGGCCGAGCGTGAGCAATTTATCCAACGGCTCTTCCGTCAGCATTACGACCGGATGATACGGTTAGCGAAGACGATGCTCTACGACGACGAGGAATCGCGCGACGTGGTGAGCGAGGTGTTTGCCGTGCTGGTGAAGACGGACATCATGCCGAGGAACGTAGAGAGCTATCTGATGTCGAGCGTGAGGAACCGGTGTCTGAACCTGTTGGAGCACAAGGAGGTGAGGGCGAGGTTTGAACAGGCCTACACGGCAGAGAAGGTTTCCGAATCGGCCAACCAAACGACGCTGGCATACGGCGAGACAGAGTCTGCCTACGCCGAGCAGTGGGAGCGGCTGATGGCGTATGCCAGACGGAACATGACGGCCCAGACGCTGACGGTCTTCCAGATGCGACACCTGCAAGGCATGAAGTATCAGGAGATAGCCGACCAGCTGGGTATCAGTAAGGTGATGGTCTATAAGCACCTGACGAAAGCGATGACAACCATCAAGGAATATAAACAGAATAATAGATAGGACTATGGCACAGAATGAAAAGATCCAGATGCTGCTCGATATGCAGGAGCATCCCGAAAACTACTCGGAGGAGGCATTGGAGACGATGCTCGAAGACCCCGAAGTGTGCGAACTTATGGAGGCCACGGCGCAGTTGAAGCAGGCCATGACCTGGGCGGACGCAAGCAAGAATACTGCAGACACGGATGCCGAGTGGCAGCGCTTTGTAAAGGCGCATCTCGCCGACAGCGCTCCTCGTCGTGGATGGCTGAAAGTCGCTGCGTCATTCATCGGCGTGCTCCTTGTGTCGGGCATGGCCTTTGCGGCTATCCACATCGTGCGTCATGTTGCTGGAGGTGATTCGAAAGCCTCGGCTCCTGAGACGGAGGCTCCAAATTCGCATCAACCGATAGTGGCGGCTGATACCATTAAGAGTGACACCATTGTCATGGCAACACCCGTTGTTTTCGACAACGTTACGCTGGATAGTATCGCCAGGGATATTGCGGCCTACCATCACGTCGGTGTGGACTTGCAGAACGAACAGGCCCGCCAGCTCCGTTTCTACTTCGTCTGGAAACAGGACGACAGTTTGCAGGAGGTCATCGAGAAGTTGAATATGTTCGAGCATGTCGATATGGCTGTCGAGGACGGTAAACTGATTGTCCGATGATGAAGCACTTCATGATAACCCTTATTGCCCTGTGCTGTTTCATCAACGCTCAGGCGCAAAAAATCACGCGCAGTTACGATAATGTTTCTATGTCGGAGGCGCTGCGCGACCTCAACGAGCAGTCCCGCGATTACAACATCAGCTTCCTGTATAATGAGTTGGAGGACTTCCGCGTGACCACCAGCATCAAGCACAAGACTATTGCGGACGCTATCATGCAGATTATTGGCTTCTATCCCGTCCGCGTCGTGAAGCGTGGCGAAAACGAAATCTATGTGGAGTGTACCCATAAGACCGAGCACCATCTGACGGGTACTATCATTGACGAGAACCGCCAGCCCGTGCCCTACGCTAATGTTTACCTGCTTCATCCATCAGACTCAACCGTCATCGGTGGAGGCGTGAGCAACGAGGCTGGTGTCTTCGTCATCCCATACGAAAGGCCCACTGTTCTCGCTCGTATATCATATGTGGGCTATAAAACCACTTATCGCCTATGCAGCGATGAGCAGATAGGCACTATCCAGATTCTACCAGAAGCACTGACCATCAAAGGCGTCGTCGTAACCGGTGAGCGTCCGAAGGTACAACTGCAAGGCAATTCCTTGGTTATGAACGTGGAGGGTACGGTGATGGAACGGATGGGAACGGCTGAGGATGTGCTCTCCCGCGTGCCGACCATCTCGAAGAAAGGAGATGTCTTTGAGATCTTGGGCAAGGGCGTGCCCCTGATTTACCTGAATAACCGCAAGTTGACCGACATGCAGGAACTGAAAAACATCCAGTCGGACAATATCAAGAACGTCGAGGTGATTCAGAATCCCGGCGCCCGCTACGACGCGTCGGTCAATGCTGTCATCATCATCCATACCAAGCGGGCGGCGGGCGAAGGCCTTGGCGTGGAGTTGCAGTCATGGAGCCGCAAGGGACATGGCTTTGCGAACAACGAGCGCATTAATCTGACTTATCGCACAGGAAAGTTAGAACTGTTTGCCAACCTCTTTGGGGCTTACAACAAACGGTGGGAGAAGGGCGAGTTCGAGCAGACCGTCTTTGCCGACACACTGTGGGTGATTAACAACAGGCAGAAGGACGAGGTTTACAATCCATTCCTTGAAGGGCGCTTTGGCTTCAACTACCAATTGAACGACAACAATTCTCTCGGCGGCTTCTATCAGAATACATACGACTACGTGAAAACGTGGAGCGACTATGACGATGACCTGATGGCCAACGGCTCCATGTATGACCGCTTGCAGAACAGCAGTATCAACAGGGCCGAAGGTGCACCCAAACACCAGGCGAATCTCTACTACACGGGTAAGATAGGAAAGTTTAGCATCGACTTCAATGCTGACTACACCTATCGTGACCAGCGTAACCGCAACCAGCAGCAGGAACTGAGCGACGAGTATGACGACCGCGACGTGAACACCTACGCCCTGACGCGTAGCCGACTGATGGCTGAGAAACTCTTCGTGACGCATCCGATAGGGAAAGGACAGATTGAAGTGGGCGAGGAGTACACCAATACGCGCTGGAACAGCAGTTTCGAGAACGCCGAGGGTTACATCGCCAACAGCTACAACGAGCAGCACGAAAGCAATATCGCTCCCTTCGTGGAACTACGCCAACAGATTGGCAGCCTTCGGTTATCGGCAGGTCTGCGCTATGAGCATGTGACGTCGGAATACTTCGTTGGCGGCATCCGTCGCGACGACCAAAGCCGTACCTACAACGACCTGTTCCCCTCGCTTTCTCTCTCCGCGTCGGTCAGCGGCATCCAGTTCTCCTTCAGCTATGCCAAGCGCACCACGCGCCCGTCTTATTGGCAGTTGAGCAGCGATGTGGTCTATGAGAACCGCCTGAACTTGCAGACGGGCAATCCCTATCTGAAGCCTGTCAAGTATCATAACGTGAACGCGATGGCCATGTGGAAATGGCTCTATCTCAACCTTAACTTCTCCCATTGCGTAGATCCCATCCTTTACACGGCTGGAAGTCTGGAGAACGACAGCAAGGTGAACCTTGTGACACACAAAAACTATGACCATGCCGACTGGCTGATTCTTACGCTTGGCGCACAGAAGAATGTCAAGTTGGGCAACGACATCACATGGACTCCGCAATACAACGTCTCGCTGATGAAGCCCTGGCTCGAGACGGAGTTTCTGGGCGGGAAGAAGCGTTTCAACAGCCCCATGCTGACCCTGCAAATGGGCAACATCGTCGCGCTGCCCAATGACTGGCTCGTGCAGGCCGACTTCAATGTACACACCCACGGCTGCACAGGTGCCAATGCGTATAGTGACTGCACCGACCATATACTCTCGCTCAGCGTCGGCAAGGATTTCTTCAAGCGTCGTCTCAATGTCAAGCTCTCAGGCAACGACCTCTTCAACGGTGCCATCACCCGCTTCACGCTCTATAGCAATCGCATGATGTTCCACAAGATGGAAGACAATGACTCCCGCTGCGTCACCCTTTCCCTGCGCTATCGCTTCAACGTCACCCCGTCGAAGTACAAGGGCACGGGTGCAGGTAATGCGGAGAAGAACCGACTTTAGATGTCTTTAGCCCAAGTAAAAGCTTTCACCCTCGGCAGCCAGTACATTTACGACTCCATAGTTGGGAAAGCAATAAGGTATTAAATTTAGTTATCATATCCTAACGGTGGATGGTGCTTTGGGGAGAATTGTCTATTTTTGCAGTCAAAAGGCAAGCAGATGAAAGATTTCCTCATAGCAGTATTGATGATGCTGGCGGCGAATGTCTCGGCTCAGACGGAAGTGCCGGACACTTCCAACCTGAATATTGCGGCTGATAAATCCGCAGCCACACTGAGACTGGAAATGCCGGAGATGACACCGCAGATATCGTCTCCCGCGATAGGGACACTGTTGCCGTATGCTTCATCGTCAGCACCAAAGACAACAAGGTATGTGCCGACGATGGATATGTCGATACCGGCCTACAGGCCTCCTGGCGTGTTCGGCCTTTGGAAAGGAGCTATGCTCGGCGTGACGGGTAGTCAGAGTGCCTTGCCTGGACTCATGGATATCAGCAGTGGCGCACTCACGTTCCATCAGGACTATGGACGCTTCCACTTTACCGCTGTGGGGATGGCTAATAAATACTGGATGCCAGGCATCAGTTCGCCAACAGGTATGCCGATGCTGAACACGCAATACGGTTTCGGCGGTGAAGTGAGTTATGATGTCGGCAAGGCGCTGACGCTTCACGCCTTTGGTACCTATTATGCCACGAACCCCATGATGGGAACGGCAGCAAGTCCGTATCTTAATTCTACCAACTATGGCGGCTATGCAGACATCCGTTTCAGCGACCGTTTTGGGAGCGATGTGGGTGTGCACCGATATCTTAGTCCGATGACGGGTAAATGGGTGACCGATCCGATTGTCAAGCCTTATATCAAACTGAACAACAAGCAGAAAATCGGAATCGATTTCGGCCATCTCCTCAAAGGCCTCATCTGGGGTAATCAGGAGGATATGCTCCCAAGAGGTCCCGTCAGGATGCCCCCACCTGATGCCCAGCCAAGGCGGTAAAATATCATGTTTTAGGGATTTCCCTGCAACACTGTAGGGAAAAACTTTTCCAATGCTCGCAAAAATGGCCTATTTTTGCGTAGCATTTTTATTAGTTTGGTGTATTCATAGTGTAAAAGCAAACAGATGGACAGACAATGCTTCATATCCCGAGCACCAGAACTGCGGCGGATAGCCGTAGGTGCGGCATTGGCTCTCGTGGATAGCGAGGAGGCTGAGGATGTGGCGCAGGAGACTCTGATCAAGATGTGGGAGAATGTGCAAAGACTGGATGAGGCGCGACTGACAGCCTACGTTGCGGTGACGGCACAGAACATGGCCAAGAACCGGCTGAGGCAGAAACGACGACACCCGCTCTTGCGGATGCTCAACAGTTTCGACCACAAAGGCGACGACACGCCACTACGCCGACTGGAGGCATCGGAGTCGGACAAAGCCTTCACGATTGCGATGAACCGTCTGCCGTATAATTGGCAACGGGTGATGCAGATGAGGAATGTAGAGGGCATGAGTTTCGCAGAGATAGCAGCCGTGCTGGGTACCTCGGAATCGTCGGTGAGGGGACTGCTCTCAAAGGCAAGAACAAGAATGGTAGAACTAATCAATCAGCAGATAAGATGACAGACAAACAACAAATACAAGAATGGATTAACCGCTTTATGGCCGGAAGTGCGACAGAACTGGAGGAACAGCAATTGGCCGACTACTTCTGCTCGGCTACGGATGTGCCTGAGGAATGGTTGCCATATGCCATCATGTTTCGAGGGTTCCGACAGCAGACTCTTGGTAAAGGCGCTGCTAAGACGGTGACGATGAGGCGATGGATAGCTGCGGCAGCTGCTGTGGTCCTGCTGATTGCTGGTGGAACAATGATTTGGCAGAAACATTTGAACCAGACTGAAGATGAATGCGTGGCCTATATCTATGGCGAGCGTACTACCGACCGTGATGTCGTCCTCTGCGAAATGCAGAAAACGATGGCTGTTGTGACCTGTGATGGTAGCGATGTCGTGGAGGAACAACTGAAAGGTATGTTTGGAATCGAATAAAACGAAAACAGATATGAAACGATTCTTATTAAGTTTATCATTTGTCATTTGTCATTTGACATTCAGCGTAGCACAAACGGGGCTTCGTATTAATGACTTGTTCGAGGGACGCATCATCCCGCGGGAACGAATGGTTGAGACCCGTGTGCGGGGAAGGACGCTGGCAAAGTATCAGTTGACCTTCTACCGCAGTCTCCGGTTCTCGGCCAGCACTGAGGAAGTTGCGCACTTACGGCGGATTATCGACGAGGATGGCCGGGGGCATCACGCTACAGGGACAGAGGCAGGCAAGACTTATACGATGCACATTCAGTTGAGTCCGCAAGGAGGCAAGAACCGATTCCTGTGCTATCAGGATGTGTTTGAAAGTAAGAAGAAACCTCGTGAGGTGATGGTCATCTACATGGAGGGGACTATCAGCGACATCTATAAATTAGAAGCATTAATCAATAAGAAATAAAGACAAAGCATTATGAAAAGACTTATGGCCATTGCGCTGCTCGCCGTTGCAACAACTGCCAGTGCACAAGAGAACGATACTGTAGTTATTCACAACCCTAAGAAAGTGACCATCGTGACCAGCGATTCGTTGCAGAAGATTCTCGTTACGGGCAAGGAAGGTGATGATAAGTTCACTTATCAGAACACCATCCAGCTGGTAGATTCCAACTATGTAAGTACTACCCACATCGGCCGCGACCGTTGGGAGCTTATTCCCAGTGTGAAAGTTGGCAAGAAAAGAGATGACGGCCGGGGACGTGGCTCCAGCAATTCCCTGTCGGCTCACTTCGGACTCGGCTTCACCGCTCCTACAAATGCCGATGCACGTATCGACTTCTCGACCTTCAAGTCGTGGGAAATATTTGCCACTCTGATACAGTGGGATCACCATTTCGACTATCGGGAGCATAATACCGTTTCGCTTGGCCTCGGTATCGACTGGAAGAACTACCGTATGACGGGCGATACGCGTTTCACCAAAGCACCAGACGGCAATGTCGTTATAGAGAAGTATCCTTTGCAGGTTTCGCCAGATTTCTCGCGCATCAAGGTATTCTCCGTCACGGCAAATCTATCCTATACTTATAGCTTCGACGAAGATTTCTGGATAGGTTTCGGGCCTGTGGTGAACTTCAACACTTATGCCAGCATCAAGACAGAATATTCGATGTATGGCGATGATATTAAAAAGTTGGATAAGGATATCCGCCAGCGCCCCATCACCATCGACTGGATGCTGCGCCTTGGCATCGGTGGCGTTCCGCTCTACGTGAAGTATTCCAACGATGACGTGCTGAAGGATGGCGGCATCAGATTCCGTTCACTCTCCTTTGGACTGTATTTGTAAACTGACAAACATCACCAATGGGGAAAGATGCCTATCTAAAAGGGGAAGAGATACGGGGTAACAGGGAAAGACCCCTAAGGTATCGAGAAAAGAGCGTTCGGCCGCATCAATGCGTTCGGGCGCCCTTATATCCGCGAGCGAACGGCCTTGTATGTGGGAGCGCACGCCCGAATCCGATTTTATGCAGTGCGAACCTTATTATCTTCAAATAACTGTATTCCTAAGGAATCGTATAGTTACGTTAACGATAACGTGAAAAAAAGTAGCGGAATGCGATGCGTTTCGCTATTTTTTTGTAACTTTGCACTCGAATCAGCTGAAACAAATAATAATTATCGATAATTAATCAATGGAACAAGTATTCAGTTACATTATCAGTCTTGGCGCATCGGTGATGATGCCTATTCTGTTTACCATCATCGGACTCTGCATCGGCATGAAGTTCGGAAAGTCTTTGAAATCAGGACTTTATGTGGGCGTCGGTTTCGTAGGTCTGGGCATCGTGACGGCCCTGCTGACGAACAACTTCGGCTCGCCGCTGAGTGAGATCTCGAAGCTTTATGACCTGCAGCTCGGTGTGTTCGACATGGGCTGGCCCGCTGCTGCGGCTGTGGCCTATAACACGGCGGTGGGAGCCCTGATCATCCCCATCTGTCTGGGCGTGAACTTCCTGCTGCTTATTACAAAATGTACGCGTACGGTGAACATCGACCTGTGGAACTACTGGCACTTCGCCTTCATCGGTGCTGTGGCCTATTTCGTGATGGACCAGAGCCTGGCATGGGGTTATTTCGCTGCTATCGTGTGCTACATCATCACGCTGGTGATGGCTGACCTGACGGCCGACAAGTTCCAGAGTTACTACGACGATATGGACGGTATCTCCATCCCGCAGCCTTTCTGTCAGAGCTTTACGGCATTCGCCATCGGTATCAACTGGCTGCTCGACAGGATTCCAGGTTTCTCGAAGCTCGACATCGACGCTGAGGGATTGAAGAAGAAGTTCGGCGTGCTGGGTGAGCCGATTGTGCTGGGTGTGATCGTAGGTGCGCTGATAGGTGCCGTGGCTCAGCTGGATATCAAGAAGGTGCTGTTCCTGGGTGTGACGATGGGTGCCGTGATGGAGCTGATACCGCGTATCACAAAGCTCTTCATCGACGGTCTGAAACCGATTGCTGAGAAGACGCAGGAGGTGGTGCAGAAGAAATGGGCTGGCAAGAAGGTGTATATCGGTATGTCGCCCGCACTGGTGATCGGTCATCCCACAACGCTGGTGGCATCGCTGATCCTGATTCCTCTGGCCTTGCTGATGGCTGTGGCACTGCCTGGCAATGAGTTCCTGCCGCTGGCATCGCTCGCTGGTATGTTCTATGTGTTCGTGATGGTGCTGCCGTATACGAAGGGTAATGTGATCAAGACGCTGATCGTGGGTATCGTGGCTGTGGGCATCGGTCTGTGGTTCGTCACTGATATGGCGCCTGCTTTTTCACAGGCTGCCCAGACGGTGTATGCCCAGACGCAGGATCCTGCTGCGAAGATTCCGGAGGGATTCCAGGCTGGTGCCCTCGATTTCGCCAGCTCGCTCTTCGGCTGGGTGATCTATAAGTGCGTGAATAACCTTGCCTACATCGGTGCTGCCGTGTTGTCGGTCATCACCATCGGAATGGTGTTCATCAACCGCAAGCGCATCGTTGCTGAAGAGAAAGCGAACAGTGAACAGGGAATAGTCAAAAGTGAATAGTGAATAATTAAGACGATAGAAAAATGAAAAGAACAATTTTATGTTTAATGCTTATGAGTAGCTTAACCAGTGGCTTCGGCCAGCAGAAGGTGAATTTCCAGACGGCCTGTCATCCTGAGGACGTGAAGCACTACGACACGAAGACCCTGCGTGAGCGCTTCGTGATGGAAAAGGTGATGGTGGCCGATGAGATCAACCTGACTTACTCGCACTACGACCGCTTTATCTTTGGTGGCGCGATGCCTGTGAACAAAACCCTGAAACTGGAGAACTTCCTCGAACTGGGTCTCGACGTAGACCCCGGTATCAAGGAGAAGTATTTCCTCTACAACCGTGAGCTCGGCGTGGTGAACTGCGGCCAGGGCGACGGTGTGGTGATTGTCGACGGTAAGGAGTATGCCCTCTCTCCGAAGGAGGCACTTTACATCGGTCGAGGCCACATCGCCAAGGACAAGGACGTGAACAAAGAGGTGCTCTTCCGTTCGAAAGATCCACAGAAGCCTGCGAAGTTCTATCTGAACTCGGCTACTGCCCATCAGCACTACAAGACCCAGTGGATTACCCTCGACGGTCGTAAGGGCTCGCTGAAGGCTGCCGTCTGGGGGCCCGTAGGTTCGCTGGAGGAGTGCAACAACCGCACTGTTTACAAACTCATCGTAAATGACGTATTGGAGGAGGGCCCCTGCCAGCTGCAGCTCGGTCTGACACAGCTGAATCCGGGTGCTGCCTGGAACACGATGCCTCCTCACACCCACGGCCGCCGCATCGAGGCCTACTATTATTTCAACCTGCCTCAGGAGCAGACCATCGCCCATATCATGGGTGAGCCGCAGGAGAGCCGCGTGGTATGGCTGCACAACGAACAGGCCATCATGTCGCCTGAGTGGTCGATGCATGCTGCTGCCGGAACTTACTATTACACCTTCATCTGGGGTATGGCCGGAGAGAACCTCTACTACAACGACAAGGACAACATTCCCGTGATTGATATTAAATAAAGTATATTATGACTCCTGTACAAACATCGAAAATGTCCAACTTCCGTTGGGTCATCTGTGCGTTGCTGTTCCTGGCAACCACCATCAACTACATGGACCGTCAGGTTCTGTCACTTACCTGGAAGGACTTTATCGCCCCCGATTTCCACTGGACCGACAGCGATTATGGTACTATCACGGGTTATTTCTCGCTTTTCTATGCCATTGCCAACCTCTTCGCCGGAAAGTTCATCGACTGGATGGGCACGAAGAAGGGTTATCTCATCGCTATCTTCGTATGGAGTGTGGGCGCCTGCCTGCATGCTGCCTGCGGATGGACGGCCATCGGACTGGCTGGTGGCAGTATCACAGCCCTGACTACGATTTCTGTATGGCTCTTCCTCGCCTGTCGCCTGATTCTCGCTGTCGGTGAGGCTGGTAACTTCCCCGCAGCCATCAAGGCTACAGCTGAGTATTTCCCCAAGAAGGACCGTGCCTTCTCAACCTCTATCTTCAACAGCGGTGCCTCTGTGGGTGCGCTTGCCGCTCCTGCTACCATTCCCCTGCTGGCTCGTGCCTGGGGTTGGGAGATGGCGTTCATCATCATCGGTGCCCTCGGTTTCATATGGATGGGTCTCTGGTCCTGGCTATACGACAAACCCCGTAACAACAAGTTTGTCAACCAGACGGAGCTCAACTACATTGAGCAGGACAACGATATTGCAGAAGTGCAGGATCGTGAGCAGGTGAAGGAGGAGAAGGTGATTCCTTTCTTCGAGTGCTTCACTTATAAGCAGACCTGGGCCTTCCTCGTGGGTAAGTTCATGACCGATGGCGTGTGGTGGTTCTTCCTGTTCTGGGCACCTGCCTATTTCAGCGACCAGTATGGTTATACTTCTGATTCTACCATGGGTATCATGCTCATCTTCACGCTCTATGCCATCGTGACGATTGTTTCCATTGGCGGCGGCTATCTGCCTACCTACTTTGTGGAGAAACAGGGCATGAACCCTTATCTGGGTCGTATGCGTGCGATGCTGATCTTTGCCTGCTTCCCGTTGTTGGGACTTCTGGCCCAGCCGCTTGGCGCCTATAGTGCCTGGTGGCCTGCTATACTGATTGGTCTGCTGGGTGCTGGCCATCAGGCTTGGAGTGCCAATCTGTTCTCGACCATCGGTGACATGTTCCCGAAGTCTACCATCGGTACGATCGTAGGTTTGGGCACGATGGCTGGTGGTATCGGCTCGATGAGCATCAACCTCGGTTCTGGTAAGTTCTTCGACTGGGCAGCAGAACTATCTATTGAGAAGGTCGGTGTGGAAAATGCCTTTACTTTCTTCGGCTTCGACGGTAAGCCCGCTGCCTATATGGTGGTGTTCTGTATCTGCGCTGTGGCTTACCTCATCGGCTGGTGCATCATGAAGGCATTGGTACCGAAGTACAAACCAATCGAGGTTTAGTTAAGAGTGAAGAACTAAGAGTTAAGAGTTATGATTACCATGCTGCGGACAATTCTCGTCCTGAAGGTAATCATAACTCTTAATTTTTCACTCTTAATTCTTAGTTCATATTTTTAATCGTAGAACCCCATTCTTCTGGCATAGGGTATGAACTGCTGACGGATGAGGGTTTCGAGGAGTTCCTTTGACATCGCCTCGTTGTCCTTGCGGGTATAGCGGATATCGGTAAAGACCTGCGCCAGCGTTTCCTTATGGTTGATGCGGACGAAGTGCTGGTTCTCGGGCAGGTGCTCCTTCTCGTAATAGTATTTGTCGATGTCCATACCCATATAGTCGTTGTATCGCTCCTGATGGACGAAGCTCTCGAGTGGCAGACGGTCGGAGAGCTCAGGCTCTTCATCAGGCCAGCCTACGGTGAGTGTGGCAACGGGCATCACAAGCTTTGGCAGGTGGAGGGTATCGATGATCTGCTGAGGCTGATAGACGGTGGTGCCCAGATAGCAATAGCCCAGACCTTCCTCGTCCATGAGGTTGCAGAGCGTCTGTGTGTAGAGCAGGGCATCGGTCGCTGCGTTGATAAACGACAGGAAATTGTCGTAGCCGGGATCTGCCTTCCGACATTTTGCCCAGAAACTGGTGCGGTTGAAGTCGGCACAGATGGTGAGTACCACAGGTGCCTCCTTTACCATCGGTTGGTTGAAATGGGCAGGCGACAATTGCTCTTTCATCTCCTTAGAACGGGTGACGATGACGCTGTAGAGTTGCAGGTTGCCCATCGTCTGGGTACGTGAAGCCTCTGTCAACAGACGGTTCAGCAGTTCGTCGCTGACCTCCTGGCTGCTGTATTTGCGGATGGTTCTGCGTGTCAGTAAATTCTTCATAATGATCGAATGCTTGTTATGATTCTGGTTGCAAAGGTAGTGAATGTTTTCCAAAATGGAGAACTTTTTATGCAGAAAACTCTTAAAAGTTTTCCGTTTTAGGAAACTAATGTGTATCTTTGCAGCCAGAAAAGACTATTGTTATGCAGACAGAAAGCAAAAATGAAACGCTCAAGCGCATTGCCGACGGGTTAACGTTGGTAGCAGCGAAGACGGGAAGTGATCTGGATGGTGAGAGAATCGCCGACCTGCTGGAACAGTGTTTTCAGGCTTTAAAGCCCGAAGATGCCAGCAAGCTGATGTCGTTGACTGATCTGGCGCTGGCAGGTGCCTCCCAATACCGCAATGTGGAGGTGACGGAGGTGCGCCCCGCTGTGTTGGAGTGCGATGTGGTGCGTTTCCAGAATAATAAGGAGAAGTGGGTGGCGCTGGTAGGACTGCTTGACGGCTATCCCTACGAGATATTCACGGGTTTGCAGGATGATGACGAGGGTATAATCCTTCCGAAGACCGTGACGCACGGTAAGATCATCAAGCAGATTAACCCCGATGGTACGAAACGCTACGACTTCCAGTTTGAGAACAAGCGCGGTTATAAGACGACCGTCGAGGGCTTGTCGGAGAAGTTTAATCCTGAGTACTGGAACTATGCCAAGCTCATCTCCGGTGTGCTGCGCTACGGCATGCCTCTGGAGCATGTGGTGCGTCTGGTGGGCTCTCTCTCGCTGAAAGACGAGAGCATCAATACCTGGAAGACGGGTGTGGAGCGTGCTCTGAAGAAATATATTCCCGGTATTCACGACGAGGATGATTCAGACAGCTCTGAGGGAACCGGTAACAATGTGGCACCATGAGGTTGACGGCCAGCTATATCCATCTGCGGAGGTTGCGTTTCCATGCCTTTCATGGGGTATTGGCTCAAGAACGGCAGGTGGGAGCGGATTTCCTGCTTGATGTGAAGGTGGGCTATCCTTTGGCGCAGGCCATGCAGAGTGATGAGGTAGCTGACACGCTGAACTATGCGGATGTCTACGACCTTGTGGCCCGTGAGATGCAGCAGCCCTCAAGACTGTTGGAGCATGTGGCTGGAAGAATCGCAGCGGCTATCGGCCAGGCCTTTCCACAGGTGACCTCCATAGATCTGGAACTTACCAAGCTGAATCCCCCGATGGGAGCGGACGGTGAAGGTGCCAGTGTGGAGATACACCTCGTTAATGATTAAAATATATAATGTATAAGAAGATAATATTCATCCTGATAACGTTTCTTTTCTGCGTGGCATCGGCAGATGCGCAGAACAAGAGATTCACGCTGGTCATCGATGCCGGACACGGTGGCGGTGACACAGGAGCCATCGGCGTGGCCAAGACCCGTGAGAAGGATCTGACCTTGAAGTTCGCCCTCGCTTTCGGAAAACTGGTTGAGAAGAACTGCCCGGACGTGAAGGTGATCTATACCCGCAAGACCGACAAGTTCGTGGAACTCTACCGTCGTGCGGAGATTGCCAACAATAACAAGGCCGACCTGTTTATCTCCGTCCACATCAACGCCCTGCCCAAGGGACACGTTGCCCGGGGCTTCCAGACCTATACCTTGGGTCGCAGCCGTAGGACAGGCAAGAAGACGGGTGTCTTGGAGAACCTCGAGGTGGCTAAGCGTGAGAATGCCGTCATCTTCCAGGAGCAGAACTACAAGCAGAATTATCGTGGCTTCGATCCTGATTCTCCCGAGAGCAACATCATGTTTGAGTTTATACAGGACAAGAACATGGAGAACAGCGCCGAACTGGCTAAATACATGCAGCGCTATGTATGCCAGGCTACGGGGCGTGCCGATATGGGGGCGCATCAGGACAATCTCGCTGTGCTGAGGTTGACATCTATGCCAGGCTGTCTGATAGAGTTGGGCTTTATCTCCACCGCCGATGAGGAACGGTATATGAATACCAGTACCGCTACCGAGCAGTATGCCCGTGGTATCTACAATGCCTTCGCCGCCTATAAGAAACGTCATGGTGGCAATATCACGGTTCCTTATCTGCCTAATCCGACAGAGGAGAAGGCGCCTAAGAAACCTGTCGTGAAGGAGGAACCGAAGAAAGAGGTTCCTGCGGAGGAGATTGTTACTGCAGGGACGCAGGAGCCGCAGGCTGTCGTAGCCCCTGTAGAGACGCATCCTACCTCTGTGACGCCTGAGCCGCAGCAGGAAACGCCTGCAAAGACTCCGGAAACATCAGAGCCTTCGGTAACCCCGGAGCCTCAGAAAAACACTGAGACACCTGTCGTTGCGCCCGTCGCAGTTTCTGACGCCCCGGTCTTCAAGGTGCAAATACTCGTGAGCTCGCAGAAACTCAAGGCTGGCGACAGTCGTTTCAAGGGCCAGAAGAATGTAGACAGCTATGTTGAGAACGGGATGACGAAATACACTGTCGGTGCGTCGGAGAACTATAATGAGATCTATCATCTGCGCAAGTCGTTGCTGGATAAGTTCCCCGAAGCCTTCATCATCGCCTTTAAGGACGGAAAGCGAATGGACGTCCAACAGGCCATCAGGGAATTCAAGAACAAGAGAGTAAAATAAATAAAGGATATTAGGGCTATGAAGATTTTTTCAAAAGAGGTTCAGATTGCACTCGTTGCCATTGCCGGCATTGTCATCATGTTTTTCGGTTTGAAGTTCCTGAAGGGAATGACCATGTTCTCTACGGACGACAACTACTATGCCAAGTTCTCAAATGTTGCCGGCCTTTCGGTGTCAAGTCCCATCTATTCGAACGGCTATCGCGTCGGTGTGGTCGAGGATGTCATCTACGATTATAATGGCTCCAACCAGATTATCGCTGTGTTGGGACTCAACAACAAGATGCACCTGCCCAATGGTACGAAGGCCGAGATCTCCAAGGATCTGATGGGCAATGTGGAACTCGATCTGATTCTCGGTCCCAATCCCCTTGATCAGATGGAACCCGGAGATACCATCTTCGGACATATCCAGCAGGGAGCCCTGGCCAAAGCCAGTGAGATTATCCCGCAGGTTCAGCAGATGATACCCAAGATCGACTCCATCCTCTACAACGTCAATCTGCTGCTCTCAGACCCCGCGCTGCTCAATTCCCTGCATAATGTAGACCAGATTACCACTAATCTGTCGATGACGACCAACGAGCTGAAGCACCTCTCTGCCAATCTGAAGACTCAAGTGCCTGGTATGATAGAAAAGGCTGACAATGTGCTGGACAATACCAATACGCTTACCAAGAATCTCAGCGACCTGGATATCGCGATGACGATGGCCAAGGTGAACAATACCCTTCAGAATGTGGAGCAGATGACGGCCAAACTCAACAGCAGCGACGGTACCCTCGGCCTGCTGATGCGCGACCAGGAATTGTATCGCAATGCCACCTCGACGATGGGACATGTGGACTCTCTGATGATCGATTTGAAACAACATCCGAAGCGCTATGTACATTTCTCCCTTTTTGGAAGAAAAGACAAGTAATTTAAATTTCGTCTAAATAACGAGGAATTTGTCCTCTCCGATAAGGTATTTTTGCAAAGCCTTATATTTATGGCAAAAGAGAGATGAATGAGGGATAGTAATTAATATTCCCTTTTTATGCTTGTTTTTCCGTAATTCGTTGATTGCCAAGATGTTTGAAATTTCAAAGAGGGTATTTTGACTGCTAAAATCGTGAAACGGCCTAACTTACCGCTTATTAGGAAGTTACGCCAATTGTACAAAGGAAGTATGATTTTTCAGGATTTGGTTTTTCCAAAAAAAAGTGCGAACTTTGCACCGCTAAATTAAAGCAATCGAGTATGATTAAGAGTCAAAGTGCGCTCTGGGATGAATGTCTGCGTCTCATCCAGGCCAATGTCACAGAGCAGCAGTTCAAAACGTGGTTTGCGCCGATTGTTTTCGAGTCTTACTCGGAGCAAGAGCACACGCTCATGGTGCAGGTTCCAAGTCCGTACGTCTACGAGTACTTGGAGCAGTACTACGTTGGCTTATTAAGAAAGGTACTCGAGCGCGTATTTGGCACCAATGTCATTCTCCGCTACCGTATTATTACCGTTGCAGGTGGTAATAAGAATCGGAATACCACTCAGGTGGTTGAAGGCGAGGTGCCTGCAGGGATTGACGCGCCTCAGGTTGTCCGTCGCGGTAATCAGTCACCTACGACACTCGATGCAGCTGTTCCTCAGGGACTGAACCCGCAGCTGGATCCTAAGAAGACCTTCCAGAACTACATTGAGGGCGATTCCAACAAGTTGCCGCGTACGGTGGGCCTCTCCATCGCGGAGCATCCGGGCAAGACCACGTTCAACCCGTTCTTTATCTATGGTCCTTCTGGTTGTGGTAAGACGCATCTGATCAATGCCATTGGTGTACGCTGCAAGGAGATGTATCCCGAGAAGCGTGTGCTCTATGTCAGTGCCCGTCTGTTCCAGGTGCAGTTCACTGATGCCAGTCGACAGAATACGGTTAATGATTTTATCAATTTCTATCAGACCATCGATGTGCTGATTGTCGATGATGTACAGGAATGGGCTACTGCTGAGAGGACAGTCTCCACATTCTTCCATATCTTCGATCATCTGTTCCGTCTGGGCAAGCAGATCATCCTTGCGAGCGATCGTCCGCCCATCGACCTGAAATGGTTGCATGAGCGCATGCTGACACGCTTTTCCTGCGGTCTTATCGCTGAACTGGAGAAACCCACGGTACAGCTCTGCATCGATATCCTCAACTCCAAATGCCGTCGTGACGGTCTGAAGATCCCTGCCAACGTCATCCAGTATATTGCGGAGACCGTCAATGGCAGCGTGCGCGACCTGGAAGGTGTGGTCAATTCGCTGATGGCCTATTCCATTGTCTACAACTCAAATATAGACATGCATTTGGCCGAGCGTATCATCGAGCGTGCCGTGAAGATCGACAACCATCCGCTCACCATCGACGATATCCTCGAGAAGGTCTGCAAGCACTATAAGGTTGAGCAGCACCATATTACCAGCAAGAGCCGTCGTCGCGACTATGTGCAGGTGCGCCAGATCTCGATGTATCTTGCACAGAAATACACCAAGATGCCTGCGGCCCGCATCGGACAGTTGATAGGCAACCGCGACCACTCTACTGTGATCCACAGCTGCAACACCATCGAGCAGCGCCTGAAGATCGACAAAGGCTTCTCCGAGGAGATCAGCAGCATCGAACGTTCATTCCGACTGAAAAAGAAATAGAAGACTCGCCATTCGACATTCGAAGCGAGTCTTTTTTTCATAACCTGATGCTGAAGCCGGCAATCAGCCAGCGTCCAGGCTGTGTGACCATTCCATAATCCCGATATTGAGTATCAAAGAGATTGTTTACCTCGATGTAGGCCTTCCAATTCGTTTGTGCCCAAGTCAGACGCGAGTCCAGGATAGCGTAAGGCTCATAGTCACAGGTCTGTCCGTCGAAGCCGGTGTATGAGCCCATACGGTCCTGCCAGCGCAGGTTCACACCCAGCGACAACCGCTTCGTCATCTGCACCTGTGTCTTTGCCACCAACTTATGCCTGAGGTATTCCAGCGCATACTGCGATACAATGTCTGCCTCCTGCTTCTTGTCCTGATGGATGTAGGCGTAATGGCATTGAACATTGACCATTGACCATTGAACATTGAAGCCGGCTTCGAGGCCAAAACTGTTAATCGTTGTATGGTTCACACTCTGCCATTCAGCAGCTTCGCCCTTCGATGTGTCCATGATCCAGTCGATCATGTTGCTCCCGTGATGATACCAGAGGGTAGAGTGAAGATATAAGATGGAAGCGGGAAGATGGAAGAGGGAGGATTGATAATTGAAGCCCATCTCGAGGGCTTGCATCTCTTCGGGCTTCAGGTGCGGGTCGGCACTATATCCCTGCAGCTTGTAATACATCTCCGTGAACGATGGCATGCGTAGCGAGGTGTTGTACGAGGCATGCAGTTTCAAGTGAGGGGTAGGGTGGTAACTCACGTCGATGCCCGGATAGACGGTCATGTTCATGTGGCTCCACGAGTTCTTCACCGCCACAAGTCCTGCAGAGACGGTCATTTCGTCAAGTAATATATTATGCTCCAGATAGCCGCTGATGTTCGTCCTGTTCACCCCAAGGGTATAGTCGCGGTCTGTGCCCTTGATGTGATGCGTCTGTGAGAGCGGCTCACCCAGGTTCCCGCTGACGAGATCCTCGTTCCTCAGTTCTGCTCCGAAAGCCGTCCGTCCCGCTTTCCAGTCGAAATATCCCCCTGCATTCACACCATACACATCCGTGCGGTTATAGTTGTATTTCATCTTTTCAGGCTGTCCCCGATAACCCTCATAGCGGTCGCGGTGCTGGGTCCAGTAGAGGCTCGCACTCAGGTGCAGCGGTCCCTGCTTCGTCTGTCCCTGAATGGCAGAGAACACCTTTGTCGTGTGCTCATACTGCTCATCTGCCTGCCATTTCGGCGATGCCCAGAACGTGCTCGAGCCCCAGCCTTTATCCGACAATCCCAGATGCCAATGAAGTCTTACTGCCTCATTCTCATACTGTCCCTGATAGAATCCCTTAGCCCCGCTGAAGTCCGTATTCAGCTTTCCTGCCTTTGACCGGCTCCATCCGTCACTCCGGGAGTAATTGGCGGAAAAGGAGTGATGGAAGGAGTCAGGAGTCGGGAGACGGGAGTCAGTAGAATACCTTCCTCCGATGTTTGCATATCCATACGATCCCCCCTCCGTATGGAATGTGATCTCCTGCCTTCTGTCTCTTGTATCCTGTCTCCTGACTCCTGACTCCTGACTCCTTGTTACGATATTAATCGCCCCAACCAACGACGATGACCCATAGATCCTTCCGGCAGGTCCCTCGAGCACCTCGATTCTCACGATATCGCTTAGGTCTACGGGCAGATCCATCGCATTGTGGCCCGTCTGCGGGTCACAGATATTGATGCCGTTAAGCAGCAGGATAATCTGTTCGGAAGTGCCGCCTCTGATCGAGATATCCGTCTGTGCCCCAATCGGTCCTCGCTGACGGACATCCACGCCTATGGCGTATTTCAATAGGTCGTTGATACTTTGTACGGGAGCCTGCGCAATATCAGCACGGTCCAGTACAGTCACCATTCTCGCAGCCTGACTTTTCGTCAGAGGCGCTCTGGAGCCAGTCACGCTCACCTCCTCGAGCACCATCTCGCGGGCCGTCATCATCGCTGCTGAGTCCGTCACCACAGGATTGGTGCTGACACTCTCTGCCGAGGCGTACGTCAGCGTGGCTACAGAGAGCACGCTGCACACCACCTCCCTTCCCAGACAGGCGAAAAGCGAGTACCCTTTGTTTCCGAACTGACGGAACACGAGCACCGCCCGCTTCATGTTGAATCTTGGTTTGTACATAACGGCTGCAAAGGTACAAAATAATAGCAAGAATATGCATGTTATTCGGAATCTTTTCGTATCTTTGCAGCATAAAAGACAAATTACTTATGAAGAAAGGTGTATTTTTATGTCTGTTTTTGGTGTCGCTCGTGATGCCGGCATGTGCTCAACAGGTGATGAAGCATCCCTGGAAGGGGAAGCGCGTGGCGTATTTTGGTGACTCGATTACAGACCCGAGGGTAACTGCCTCGAAGACGAAATACTGGGGATTCCTGCAGGAATGGCTCCAGATAGAACCGTATGTGTATGGGGTGAGCGGACGGCAGTGGAACGATATCAGGCGTCAGACAGATAAACTGAAGGAGGAGCACGGCGATGATTTTGACGCTATCCTGATCTTCATGGGTACGAACGACTATAACGCGGGTGTGCCCATCGGAGAGTGGTTTACGGAGGCTGACGAGCAAGTGATGGCGGGTATCCACGAGCCGAAGCACATGGTGGACCGCAAGCACCGTTATCCTGTGATGAGCGACTCTACCTATCGTGGCCGTATCAACCAGGCTCTGGACTATGTGAAGCGGACGTTCCCCAAGAAGCAGATCGTGCTGATGACACCGATTCACCGTGCAGAGTTCTATGCCAATGAGAGCAACTGGCAGCCGCGTGAGGACTATACGAACCTTTGCGGGGAGTATATCGATGCGTATGTGCAGTCGGTGAAGGAGGCGGGCAATCTGTGGGCCGTGCCTGTGATTGACCTGAATGCGCTTTGTGGGCTCTATCCGCTGATGGACGAGATGGCGCAGTATTTCAGGAATGCAGGGAACGACCGCCTGCATCCGAATGATGCGGGGCATGAACGGATGGCAAAGACCATCATGCAGCAATTATCTGCGTTGCCTATTTTCTGACGTAATCGACAAAGGAATAGCGGAAGTCGTGACGATCATCGATGGGATGGTCTTCACGGCTTTCTTCTTGCCAGTCGTCTTCGTAGGGAGGGAAGAAGGTGTCGGCATCGGCTGGGGTATCGTCAATCTCCGTGAGACAGAGACGGTCGGCAAGCTTCAGGGCCTGACGATAGACGGAGGCACCACCGATGATATAGATATCCTCATCAGTTGAGCAGTGCTTAAGGGCTTCTTCCAAAGAGGCATAGACATCGCAGCCTGGGAACGCTTTCTGAGACCTGCTCAACACGATGTTTCTGCGATTAGGCAGGGCGCCCTTGGGCAAGGAAAGGAAGGTGTTGCGGCCCATAATGATCGTATGGCCCGTGGTGAGCGCCTTGAAACGTTTCAGGTCGTTGGGCAACCAATAGATCAACTTATTCTGATATCCGATGGCCCTGTTTTTCGCCACCGCAGCGATGATGCTAATCATAACTCTTAACTCTTAATTCTTAACTCTTAACTACACACTCACTTCTGCTTTGATGTGTGGATGGGGATCGTAGTTGACCAGTTCAAAGTCCTCGTACTGGAAATCGAAGAGGCTCTTGACATCGGGATTGAGCTTCATCTGAGGCAGGGGACGGGGCTCACGGGTCAATTGGAGCTTCGCCTGTTCGATGTGGTTCAGATAGAGATGGGTATCACCCGTGGTGTGGATGAAGTCGCCTGCCTTAAAGCCTGTGACCTGTGCCATCATCTGCAGCAGAAGGGCGTAGGAGGCGATGTTGAAGGGTACGCCCAGGAACGTGTCTGCTGAACGCTGATAGAGCTGCAACGACAGACGGTCGCCTGCCACATAGAACTGGAAGATAGTGTGGCAAGGGGGCAGGGCCATTTCGTTGACCTCAGCCACATTCCAGGCAGAGACAATCATACGACGGGAGTTGGGATTGTTCTTCAACTGGTCCAATACATACTGTATCTGGTCGATTGTACCGCCTTTATAGTCTGGCCACGAGCGCCATTGGTGACCATACACGGGTCCCAGCTCGCCGTTCTCATCAGCCCACTCGTTCCAGATGCGCACACCGTGCTCCTGCAGATATTTCACATTGGTGTCGCCCTTCAGGAACCAGAGCAGTTCGTAGATGATTGACTTCAGATGGAGTTTCTTCGTGGTCAGCAGGGGGAAACCGTCATCGAGGTTGTAACGACTCTGGGTGCCGAAGATGCTGATGGTACCTGTGCCTGTACGGTCGCTTTTCTCTGTGCCTTCCGTCAGGATGCGGTTGAGAATGTCTAAATACTGTTTCATTGTATATCTATGATTTTTACTTCTTCTGTGGGGAGGTGGGTGGTCTTGATGCGCCAAGGCTTCGGATAGAGGTTGTTGGCGCGGTTGCCGATATTCTTCACAGGGCCGAGAACGAAGCCCTTGTAGGTCACAGTAACGATACCGCGAGGGGTATCGGCAGGCAGCACGAGGGCTTCACCACGCAGATATCTCAGAGCCTCGGAGTAGGGGAGGTCGACGTGTGGGAAATCGCCCTGGGGAAGGTCTGTTTGAAGGACTTTGAGTTTAGAGTTAAGAGTGAAGAGTGAAGAACTATGATTACTCTTGCGCAGCACACAAACAAACAGTCCTTCGCTGCGGGTGATGCCGGGGATAAAACGATAGACGGGCGCATCGAAGCCTTCGAGCAGTGAGCCTGTGATATGCCAGGATGGGTCGGTGGGGATGTCGATCACCTCGGCATCGTAGGTATCCATGATCCAACGCACGTTCTCTTCGTTCTCCTTGGTGTTAAAGGTACACGTACTATATATAAGGATGCCGCCTGGATTCAGACACTCCCAGGCATCGGCTACGATCTCCCGTTGTAGGCGCCAGCACTTTTCAACGTTCTGCAGACTCCACTCGCTGATGGTGGCTGGATCCTTGCGGAACATACCCTCGCCTGAGCAAGGCACATCGCAGAGGATGAGGTCGAACTTCGCCTTGGCCTTCTTGAAATCACGCGGGTAATTATTGGTGACGGTGCAATTCTTAGCGCCCCACTTAGTGATGTTCTCCAACAGGATCTGGGCGCGTGTAGGAATGGGTTCGTTGCTTACAAGCATACTACCCTCTGGCAATACGCTAAGCATCGCCGTAGATTTCCCGCCTGGCGCCGCACACATGTCCAGGACATTTAGAGGTGAGAGAATACTCAATTCCCTGAGAATATGGGTGACGAACATCGAGGCGGCCTCCTGCACATAATAGCAACCAGCGTGGAAGAGAGGATCGAACGTAAACTGCGGACGCCCCTCCAGATAGAATCCCTCAGGACACCAGGAAACTTGGTACTGGGGCCAGGCCCCAGGATAAAGTTTCGGATTGAGGCGGATGCTCACTGGGGCCTCTTCGTTGAAGGCCTCTAAGTAACTGCTGAAGCGTGCCTCGCCCATCAGTAGCCGCGTTTCCCGTACAAAATCCTCAGGTAATTGCATATTTACAGCGCAAAATTACGAAAAAACAAGGGTAAAACAAAAAAAATTGAGGGAAAAACACTATCTTTGCAACTTATTAAGAATTTGTGACGTCAAACAGGTGTAGAAATCAAAAAACAAGTGAGATATGAAACAGTATTTAATTGCAATCACAATGTTGCTGGTCCTCAGTCTGAATGCTGAGGCCGCATCGCAGAAGCACCGCCACTCGGCTCGTACGGAGCAGGTGGACTCTACTAAAGACAAGCAAGACGCAATCGAGGCCTTCTCTGACACCACCTCTTCATCTAAAGAAGATGCTGAGGACGATCAGTACATCACCCACCGTCACCGCACTACCTATACGACCAGCAGTGACGTAAAGGAGCTCAAGGAAGTGATGGAAAGCGTAGGTGGTATCTTTGGACCAATGTTGGCTGTGGGCGTTGTCGTCTTCCTCGCCATCTTCTTCCTGCTCCCCCTGCTGATCATCTTCGTGATCATCTATTTCGTGAACAAGAACCGCAAGGAGCGCTACAAGCTGGCGCAGATGGCCATCCAGAACGGACAGCCTATCCCCGACGATATCCTGAAGAATCAGGTGGCTTCCACCTCGAAGAGCGGTGACTATCAGACAGGTATCCGTCAGATGTTCTTAGGTGTGGGTCTCGCTATCTTCCTGGGAATAGTGGCTGGTAAGATAGGTTTTGGCATCGGCGCCCTGGTGTTCTTCATCGGACTGGGTAAATGGTTCATTGCCCGCCAGAACGGCGACACAGGCAACGATGATCTTCTGAACAATAACAATTCGAAAAATCAATTCAATAACAATTCAAACATTCGCGACTATGAGTAAGAGATTAATGCGCTCTAATGACAGAGTAATAGCTGGTGTGTGTGGCGGTATCGCTGAGTATATGGAGTTCGACCCCGTAATGGTCCGCATCGCCTATGCATTCCTCACCATATTCACAGCCTTCTGTGGCTTGATATTCTACTTTGTGCTTTGGCTCTGTATGCCGGAGAAAGGGCTCCTGGAAAGGTAAAGCAATCAACAAGTGGCGGAGCTCAACGACATAGCCTTAGTGACGCAGGTGGCGGTTTTCCACAACAAGCGGGCCTTTGACCAACTTGTCAGGAAATACCAGTCGCCTGTCCGTCGGTTCTTCCTGAATCAGACATTGGGCGATGCACAGTTGAGCGACGATCTGGCTCAGGAGACCTTCATCAAGGCCTATCTGAACATCACCAGGTTCCGCGGCCTCTCCAGCTTCTCCACCTGGCTGATGCGCATTGCCTATAACGTCTTCTACGACGATGTGCGGGCGAGAAAGCAGACGGAAGATGTGGATACCTCGATGTCGGCGCTCAGACAGACGTCATCGAATGGCGATTCCAATCTGAAGATGGATATCTACGCGGCCCTTGCCCTGTTGAAGCCTGACGAACGCACCTGTATCACGCTGCAGCTCATCGACGGCTATCCCATCGACCAGATCAGCAAGATCACAGGCATTGCCGACAACACGGTGAAATCGCATCTCAGACGAGGCAAGGAAAAAATGGCAGTCTATTTAAAACAAAATGGTTATGACCGATAACAATCAATTTTTAGAGGATCTCTTCAAACAGGCTGCTCAGCAGCAGATTGAGGACAATGGCTTTACTGAGCGGGTGATGCAGAACCTGCCCAAGACGGATACTGTCCGCAGGCTCTCGCGCCTGTGGAGCGTGTTCTGTGTTCTCGTGGGCCTGGGATTGTTCTTCGCCTTCGGAGGCTGGCAGGTGCTTCAGGGCCTCTTCTATGGCGGCCTGCGCATGCTGTTAGGCTGGATCGAGGTGTTTGCCCTGACGGTTCCCACCACCGAGATCAACATCAATCTTTGGGTTGTTCTTCTGCTGGTTGGCTTTGTATTAGTCGTCCTGCCTTATCAAACATACCGTAAGTTGTCTGCAACACTCTGAACTCCGTTCTGCGGTTTAGCTGGTTGCACTCTTCCTGCTGTTTCTCTGGGAGAGCAGTGATAAATTCTTCGGTCAGTTTATCACCCTCCTTGAGGAACGGATATTTTTCAGCCACTCTTTTCTTGATCAGTTTCGGCATGCTCTCACCATAGCCTTTCGGCGTCAGACGGTCTGAGGCGATGCCATGTTGTATCAGATAGCGCACCACGCTCTCGGCACGCTGCTGCGACAGGCGTTCGTTGTATTGGTCTGAGCCTTTATAGTCGGTGTGGGCAGAGAGTTCGATGGTGATGTGCGGATTCTGCTTCAGTAGGTCGACGAGCGAGTCGAGAGCCACTGATGACTCCGGACGCAGCGTGGCCTTGTCGAAGTCGTAGAAGATGTTCTCAATCAGCACGGGGGCAGAGATGTCGTAGAGCGGGAACTGCAGCACGTATTCCTCGGATTCCTTGACGGGGCTTACACGCAACTGCTGCTGATGGTTGAGATAGCCCTTGCAGGTGGCCATCAGCACATAGTCGACATTGGGCTTGATCACCTGCTCAAAGGATCCGTCACCCCTCACGCTCAGACGCAGGTTCGTACCGTCGTTGCCCACCATATACACCTGGGCGGCAGGCAGCTCGTAGCCTTCCTGCTCGTAGACCCAGCCCTTCACCGTCTGGATGATGTCAGGATTGAAGAAACTGTAGATATGGTCGAAACCTCGCGCATCACCACGGTTCGATGAGAAGAACCCCTGATTCTTCATGCCCTCGAAGGTCATGCCGAAATCATCGCCCTGCGAGTTCAGCGGAAAGCCGGGATGCTCAAGCTTGTAGGACTGCTCCGTGTGCTCTGGGTTCTCCGATGTCTCCGATGTCTGAGGCTTGGCGATGAAGATGTCGAGGCCGCCCATGCCAGGATGACCATCGCTCGAGAAATACAGATCGCCGTTAGGCCTGAAGGTGGGGAACATCTCGTCGCCAGGGGTGTTGATAGGCGCACCCAGATTCTCTGCACCACCCGTCTCGTTATTGCCATAGAGCCTGCACCGCCAGATGTCGAGACCTCCCATACCACCAGGCATGTCGCTCACGAAATAGAGCCATTCGCCATCGGGTGAGACAGCGGGGTGGGCATAGCTCGACAATGTGTCCTTGGATATCTTTATCGCCGTGGCCTTGCTCCACGAGGCATCGCTACGGTTGGAGGCAACGATGGTGGCATAGCGGGGATAGTCTGGATCAATGACACACTGGGTGAGGTACATCGTACGCCCGTCGGGTGAGAACGCACAGGCTCCTTCATCAAAGTCGGTGTTCAGCTCTGAATCGATGCTCTGAGGCCGGCTCCATTTGTCCTTGTCGTCCTTCTGCGAGAAGAAGATATCCGCTGCCTTGGTGCCCGTAATGCCGCTGTATTCATCGCCCTGGGCCTCGTTGCGGGTGGAGGTGAAATAGAGCATATCGTTGTCGTCGCCTGCCAGCATGGGTGAATAGTCGGCACGTCGCGAGTTGAACAGTTCCATACGCTTCACGGTATAGGCCGAGCCTTCTTTCTTCCACTCTGGTGCCTGACGTGCGGCCTTCAGACCCGTCCTGGCCAAGTTGAGATAATCGTTTTTCTCGCATTTCGAGAGGGTGTCGATGGCCAGCTGGAAGTTCTTCGCAGCATCCTTGTAGCTGCCGTTCTTCATCAGCTGCTGGGCCAGATAGAGGTGGGTCAGCGAGTCGGCCTTCTTATAGCGGATCACGTTGTTGTAGGCGGCGATGGCCTTCGAGGTAGCGTTGGTGCGACGATAGCAGGTGGCCAGCTTCTGACTCAGTTCACCACGTTTCTCCTTTTCCTTGGGAGGCGTCTGTGCGTAGGCCTTCTTGTATTGTGCTGCAGCATCATAGTATTCGCCGAGGGCATAGAATTTCTCTGCCTTCTTGATAGCCTTATCAGCGCCACAACCCGTCAGGAGTGCAGTGAAAACGACGATGGAGCATATCTTATAAAAACCTCGCATACCTTATAATAACGATATGCGAGGCGGTTTTATTGTTTCTTGGGCGATTTTACCTTCTTCAATTCTGCATCCGTGAGCACTGTCACCCGCCGGTTCGAACTGTCGGCCATCACTTCGTGCACGATTTCAGCCACCTGCGCCTTCAGTTCATCGATAAACTGCTTGGCATCGTATTTCTGATGCTCAATGTCGCGGAGTTTCTTTTCCCAGATACCCGTCAGTTCACAGCTTTTCAGGAGCTCCTCGCGGATGAGGTCGATGAGTTCTATGCCCGTTGGGGTAGCTATCAGACGCTTGCGCTCACGCTTGATATAATGTCGCTTGAAGAGGGTCTCGATGATCGAGGCGCGGCTCGACGGACGCCCGATGCCGTTCTCCTTCATCGCCGCCCTTAATGTCTCGTCCTCCACGAACTTGCCCGCAGTCTCCATCGCCCGCAGCAGCGAGGCCTCATTATAATAGGGTGGGGGCGTGGTCCATTTCTCAGTGAGCGTAGGCTTGTGGTCGCCTGATTCGCCCTTTACGAAGGTGGGCAGCGTGCGCTCCTCAGCATTTGAGCCTCCTAAGTTAGGGGGTTGGGGGTCTGAACCTTCGTCAGACTCTCCCTCGTTCAGACCCCTGTCGCCCCCTAACTTAGGGGGCATAACCACGCGCCAGCCGGGATCCAATATCTCCTTACCAGTCACCTTGAATTCGATGGCCTCCCCGTCATCTCCTTCCACCTCTCCCAGCACCGTCGTCGTCGAGAACTTGCAATCAGGCAGAAACACTGCGATGAATCGCCTTGCCACAAGATCATACACCTTCTGCTCGGCATCCGTGAGATTCCTGGGAATGACGCCTGTGGGGATGATGGCGTGGTGGTCGGTCACCTTCGAGGTGTCGAACACGCGCTTCGATTTCTTCAGCGGCTTGCCTCCGATGGGCCTGATGAGCTCGGCATAGGGTGCCACCCCGCCAAACTGCGCCTGATAGAGACCGTTCATCGTCTGCGGACACTTGGGGTAGATATCGTCACTCAGGTATTGCGTGTCCACACGGGGATAGGTGGTCAGTTTCTTCTCGTAGAGAGCCTGTATCAGGTTGAGGGTCATCTCGGCGGAATAGGCGTATTTTCGGTTGCAGTCCACCTGCAGCGACGTCAGGTCGTAAAGCTGTGGCGGCTGTTCCTTGCCCTCCTTCTTCTCTACCTTCGTCACCGTAAACGGCTTGCCCTCAATGATGGCAAAGGCCTTCTCGCCCTCTTCCTTCGAGGTGAACTTTCCCTTCGTGGCGGTGAAGGTGGTGTCGCGATACACGGTCGCCAATACCCAGTAGGGCTCGGGCTTGAAGTTCTCGATCTCCTTCTGACGGTTCACGATCAGGGCGAGGGTAGGGGTCTGCACCCTTCCTATCGACAGCACTTGACGGTTCTGACCATATTTTAATGTGTACAGGCGCGTGGCGTTCATACCCAGGAGCCAGTCGCCGATGGCGCGTGAGAGTCCTGCCAGATACAGCGGCTGGTAGTCCTGCTGGTCTTTCAGGTTGGCAAAGCCCTCGCGGATGGCCTCGTCGGTCATCGACGAGATCCACAGTCGCTTCACGGGGCACTTGGCCTGCGCCTTCTGCATCACCCACCGCTGGATCAGTTCACCCTCCTGACCCGCGTCACCGCAGTTCACGATGCCGTCGGCAGCCTGCATCAGGCGTTCGATGGTGGCAAACTGCTTCTTGATGCCGTTGTCGTCGATGAGCTTGATGCCGAAGCGCTGGGGCACCATCGGCAGTTGTGTGAGGGCCCATGTCTTCCAGGCCGGTGTATAGTCGCCAGGCTCCTTCAGGGTACACAGATGACCGAAGGTCCACGTCACCTGATAGCCGTTGCCTTCCATATATCCGTCGTGCGAACTGGTGGCACCGATGATACGTGCAATATCCCGCGCCACACTCGGTTTCTCTGCTATGCAGACTATCATATCTTCGTTGTTCGTTGTTTTCTTTGCCGCAAAGGTACGAATAATCTGCGAATTATCGTGCATTCCATCAAAAAAGTTGCGTGAAAAGAGCCGATTTCGCAGATTATATTGTGGTATCACTCCAATTTCACAATGGCATAGCCTGTGGCGGGCATGCTGATGGTAACGTTGCCCGTCTTTTTGTTGCGAGTAATGGGGAAACGATCACCTGCGAGGAGTTTTGTGCGCTTGAAGGCGATGCTGATGGGGAACGTGGCGTCGGAGGCTTCGGCACGTGGATTGAGCATCACCAGCACCACCTCGTTGCCAGCAGCACGTGCGTAGACGAAGGGGTAAGGGTCTTGTCCCTCTGCTGAAGGATAGAGTGGCACGAACTCAGCATAGTTGGCCAGGGCGGGCTCGCTGTGATGCAGGGCGATGAGACGGCGCGTCTTATTGAGCAGCGAGTTGGGATTCTTCTCCTGTGTAGCGACGTTGGGCGCATCGGGCGAGGGGTCGACGGGCAGATAGAGTTTGCTGGCGTCGCCTGTAGAGAATCCAAGGTTCTTGTCCTGACTCCACTGCATCGGCGTGCGGGCACCGTTGCGGGGCTGGTAGGCTCCCTCTACCTGCGGCCAACTTGTCGGCAGCTGGCGCATGCCAATCTCGTTGCCATAATATAAGAAAGGCACGCCGGGCATGGTGAAGCCGAAGGCATAAACGATCTCCAGTTCCTTGTCCGTGCGTTTATTGCCTAAGCGGGCGTTGTCGTGGTTACCCATCGGCAGACTGATATAGCCCTTGCCTACGGTCTTCTGATACTGATCCATATAGCTGCGGAGGAATTCGCGGACATCGCCCTTGCCCTCTGCGTCGAAATAGCTGTGGCCTTCACTTACGCCGTTCAAAATGCGCCAGCTCTCCTTCTGGAACAGGTCGTTGTAGCCCTTGAACCAGTGGAAGAAGTCCACATGGAAACAGTTGTCGAGCGCATCCGATGGGTACGACCACTCTGCGACCATGAATCCCTGCGGGTACTCCTTCTCCAACAGTCGCCGTATCTCGCGCCAAAAGAGTTTCGTCTCATTCTCGTTGGTGTTGAAAAACTGCTCGTTGCCCCTGATGCGTCGAGTCTTCACCAGAGCGCCTGCCATATCGGCACGGAAACCGTCGGCACCCATATCCATCCAGAAGCGCAGCACGTTCTTCAAGTCTTCGCGCATGGCCATCACATCTGGGTGATTGGTGGGCAGCTGCCATTTCTGATCAGGATCAGGGTTGGCGAAACCGAAGTTCAGTGCAGGCTGGCACCAGTAGAAATTACGCATGAACTGGCCGTTGCGCTGACCGTAGCCCTTCACGAACTGACCTGCGAACTCCTGTGGGGGATCCACCCAGTTGGTCTCTGTCCAGATGTAGTAGTTGGAGTATTTGTTCTTCTCCTGCTTCTGAGAGGCCACAAACCAGGGATGGTCGATGGCGGTATAGCTGATCACGTAGTCGAAGATGACGTGCATACCCCGTTTGTGGGCCTCCTCGAAGAGCCGTTTCGCATCTTCATTGGTGCCGTAGCGTGGCGCAATCTTGTAGTAGTCGCGGATGTCGTAGCCCGCATCGTTGAAAGGAGAGTCAAAGAACGGGTTGAACCAGATGGCATCCACACCGAGGCTCTTCACGTAGTCAAGCTTGCTGATAATGCCCTTCAGGTCGCCGATACCGTCACCGTCGCTGTCGCAGAACGTCTGCGGATAGATCTGATAGAACACGGCATTCCGTGCCCACTCTGGCACCTTCGGAATGTCATACTTTCCAGTAATTGTCTGTGCCGACGTCGCAAGCGACAGCATAGCTGTTGCAAGCATAGTCATAAGAAGTCTGTTTGTCTTCATATTGTTTTTATTTGAGGTGTTAATGAGTAAACCTTAATCGCACGCAATCGCGTGCAAAGATACTAATAATAAATCAGAATCTTTGCTGTAACAATGAATTATTAAGCCAAAATGAAGGCGATTTGCTAATTTAGTGTTACCCAATTCGCTAATATTGTGAATTTGACGTCTGTATCAGACGCACCTTGTGGCGATTGCCTGATGGCCTTACGGCGAAGTGACGAAACGGGAAAACGGCAAAACGGCAGATAAAAGGAGGAGCCGAAACGGCCACCCCCTGAACCTTGCCGTTATAGCATGAATGTTCCCGTCTTGCGATACAGAGTGCCTATCGTTACATCCTTTGGCACCTCCCTTCTGATTTCCTCTATGTAGTCACAATAATCATAAAGTCCTCGATGATGGCACTGCTATGGGCTGCGCATAGAAACGTGACAACGTGCCATCGTGCCATTTCGATTTTTAGTTTTTAGGGATGGAAGATGATTGGGTGGAAGGCGTTCTATATATTTATATATTATATATTATATTATAATATAATATATAATATATAAATATTAAATAGGCAAGATTGATGGTGATTGCGAAATACCAAATGGCACGTTGGCACGAAAGCGGGCGATTGGGGTAAAGATTAGCAAGAATACTGCAATCTACGTCGAAAAATAAATGAAACCATGAGATTGCAGTAATCCCGTTGCCGGCGCGCAAGGCGAGGTCATTTTGACTTCGTCGAAATTTGTCGCAGCTCCAAATTTTAACATTTCAAACTTTTCGAAAACAAATTCGAAAAAAGCTTGTTTTGCATGTTATTTATTAGTAATTTTGCATCAGAAATCAGGGGGAAAGAAAAGCGCGCGTTCTTGCGTCCCTGCGGTAGCAAGCGAGCATAGCTCGAGCGCAGACCCCTAATCCCCTGACTCAGGGGACTCGAGCGGGAGTCGGTCACCCGGTGTAGTTGGCCGAGTAAGTCTGATACCATGAAAAACATTTAGTAGTATGGCGAAGATTATCTATGAAGTGTACCAGAACCAGAACGAGCACAATGCTGCTTACGGCAAGTGGTACGGCCGTGTAAAGTATCTGGAGAGTTTGAACACCCGTAAGCTGTCGAACCACATCGCAGAGCACGGAAGTATTTACACGCCCGACATCGTGTACGGCGTGATGGAGAAGTTCCGCAGCTGCCTGTTGGAGATGCTGCTCAACTCTAAGAAGGTGAAGATCGAGGGCCTGGGTACGTTCTACACCACGCTGGAGTGCGTGAAGGGCGGCGCAGTGAGCAAGGACAAGTTCAATGTGCTGAAGGACGTGAAGGGTCTGCACATCCGTTTCCTGCCCGAACAGGAACAGGAGCAGAACATCTCGAGCCGTCAGTTCCTCAAGCAGGCCGAGTTTATCAACGTGGACAGCCTCGGCAAGAAGGAGGAAGAGGGCGGTAGCGGCACAGGTTCGAACAGTGGCACTGACGAGAACGGCGGTAGCCAGAACGGTGGTTCGCAGAGCGGCGATCAGAATCAAGGCGGCAACGAGAATCAGGAGCCTCAGGGCTATGCGCTGACCATCAGTAAGAGCGGTACGGGTACCGCAACTGTCACCAGCGGTGGTAACGCTGTGACCTCGGGTGAGACTCTGAGTGAGGACGATGAGGTGGAGATCAGCATCACGCCGGCTGAGGGTAAGGTTCCGACGGCAACCATCAATGGATCGAGCATCGAGTTGACCGAAGATGGCGGCGTGTATAGTGGCAGCTTCGCGATGCCTGGACAGACCAGCACGCTGAGTATCAACACGGGTACCGCTGATGGCGGCGATGGTCTCACTAACGACTAAAGTCAGTGAATAGTGAATAGTGAAAAGTGAATAGTCATGAAGAAGCGGATCATTGAGATTGCGGTGAAGGTAGTAGTAGCCGCGCTCACGGCCTTTCTGACGGCCATCACAACGACCTCGTGTATGGGGCATGGGCCAATCACTCTTTGAGTGAAGTGAAAAGTGAAAGGCTACGGGTAGGCGGGCATAGCTCGGGAATGGAGTGAAAAGTGAAAAATTTGCTTCCGCTCTGAATACAACGAGGGGACTGACAGACTAGAGAACTGTCAGCCCTCTTTCTTTTTCGTGGGAAAAATGCCGGAATTACCCTATAAATAAACTTTTTCGATAAAAAAACGCTCAAAAGTTTGGCTGTTCGAAAGAAAATGCGTACCTTTGCACCCGCAAAAAGGGAAGTGTTCCGATCATGCGTCTAAAATTCCCGGTTTTTGTGCCTACATGGTGCCCGTAGTTCAGTTGGTTAGAGCGTCAGATTGTGGTTCTGAATGTCGACGGTTCGAGTCCGTCCGGGCACCCAAGCAAGAAAACAAAGGAAATTTCCGAGAATCCCAGTAAATAAAGGGGTTCTCGGAATTTCAATTTAAAGAGGACGAGTTCCAACTTTTTGGTCTGAGACCAACTTTTAGGGTCGAAAATCGACGCAAAATCGACGCAAAAATCGAAAATCGACGCAAAATCGACGCAAAATCGACGCAAAA
>JAEEGK010000986.1_pt1 | contig 71130 bp, 39 predicted proteins | sample 8958771 | NCBI WGS metagenome assembly JAEEGK01 (sample SAMN16246547, study PRJNA631951) | gut metagenome | biome: gut microbiome; feature: rumen; material: SC-attached | host: Bos | place: Iran: Karaj | collected 2018-10
TTATTTTTTAATTTATTTATTTTTTATAATTAAGGTTTATATTTTATTTTAAAAATTAATTTTTTTTTTTATTTTTAAATATATATGTTTAAACAATTAGAAATAAATCCAAATTTAAATTTTACAGAAGGAGGAAATTATTCAATTGATATTTCACCAATAAATGAAGATATAGTAATATGTACTAATAATACTTGTAATATTTATTCAAAAGAAAATTTTTTATCAAAAGATAATTTAATCCCAAAAAATCAAAATAAAATAGAATCAAAAGATGATTTTATTTATTCAAAATTTTCAGATGATGGTAAATTTTTATATACAAGTGACTTTGAATTCAATATAAAAAAATTTGAAATAGAAAATAATTATAATTTATCTCAAACTTTTCAACCAGGTAATTTAAAAAATTGGAAATTTTCTTTATCAAAAGATAATAAATACCTTGCAACAGGTTGTTACAATATAATATTATATAATACAAATAGTCCAAATAAAGAAAAAGAAATATCAAATGGATCAAAATTTATTTATTCATTTTGTTTTTTACCAAATAATAAATTAGCAGTTGGAAATTCAAATGGTTCAGTTCACATAATTAATTTAGAAACTTCAAAAATAGAAAAAAGAATAGAAGAACATTGTATGATTGTAAGATGTTTAAGTTATAATAAAGAAAAAAATATTTTATTAACTGCAAGTGATGATTTACATATTAATTTAATTGATTTAAATAATTATAAATTAGTTGTTCCAATTGTAGGACATCATGATTCAATTTCACAATTGATTGTTAATGATAATAAACAATTATTATATTCTTCTTCTTTTGATGGTTGTGTTAAAGTTTTTGATTTGAAAAAAAATAATATGTGTTTAGCTACTTTAAGTGAAGGAAAAGATAATATAATTTGGGATTTGGGAGTTTCGAACAATGGAAATTTTATTTGTTCTATTGGAGAAAATCATTTAAGTGCTTATAGTATTATTTAAATATTTATTTTAATTAAATTTTCATTTATATTTTTTAAATTTTTGTTTTTATGAAAAATCAGATTATTGATAATTTTTTAAAGGATTTAAATTTGAAAAATTCACAAAATAATAAATATAATTATGTAAGAAATCAATTAGATAAAATGAAATTTATACAATCATTTGATGAATATTCTGTTGATTTAGTTGAAACTTTATTAAATGAAATAATAAATAATAAAAATGAAATATTAAAATTAAATAAAACTCTTCATCAAAATAAAGAATATATAGAAGAATTAAATATAACATTAAATGCATTTAAATATAAAAGTGAATCTATAATAAAAGAAAATAAAGATTTACATTCTGAAATAGTAAAATTAACAGAAAAATTTTCAAAAAAAGATTCAAATATTGAAACTCAATTACATCAATTAAGAGATGACAATTCATCATTAAAATATTTAGTCACAGATTTAAAGAAAAAGTTAAAATTAGTTCAAATTGAAAATAGCAAATTTAAAGATATATACAGAATTTTTACAACATCTTTATTTGAAAAATCAATTAATATAAAACAAATGTATTTAAATCAAAAAGAAGAAGAAGAAAATGACCCAAAAAATCCTCATAGTAAACCAATGAATTTAGAAACTTTTGAAAAAAATGTTTATTCCATAATTAAAAAACCAAAAATTGAAATAACTGAAAATCTAAATGTTTCAAGTAAAGAAACTATTGAAAATTATTTTCCTAAACCTAAATATTATCCAATTAATACTATAAATGAAGAATATCAAAAACAAATTTTAAATTTGAAAAATGATTTAAAAAGTCTTCAATTAGAAAATTCTATAATGAAAAAACAAATGTTGTCTTTTTTTAATTATGAATATCTTGATAATAAATTGTATTTAAATGATAATCCTGAAAATACTAATTTTAAAAGTTTTAATAATAATAATCCTATTGTTATTGATTTTTTAAGAAATGAATTAAGAACAATGAAAGAAAAATATGAATCTTATATTGATTATTTTAATAAAAATAGACCTGATAAATCACAAACTTTAAGAATAAATAATATTAAAAAATTAAATGAAAGAATTGATAAAATTTCAGAAGAAAATAAAAATTTAAAAAAACAAATTAATGATATTAATTATCAGAAAGATCAAATTGAAAATGAAAAAGATTTTTTAAAAAATACTTTAAAAAAAGAAATTGAAAAATCAAAAATAAAAAAAGATATTATAGTTTCAATTTCTAAAAATCAATCAATTCAATTTTTATATACTAAAAAAAAAGATAATTCAAAAGAACAAATATCAATATTATTAAATGAAAAAAAAATTTTAGAAGATGAAAATTCACAAATGAAAAAAAATATCAGAAATTTAAATAATCAAAAAGATAAATTAAATAGTGAATTAATATATAATAATCATCAAATAGCAGAATTAATTGATAAATGTAATTCATTAAATAAAACAATATATGAAAATAATATAAATTCTATAAATAATAATTTTGTAGAAGAAAAAAATAAACAATTAACTGAAGAATTAAATAAAACAAATTGTAGTATAGAAGATATTAAAAAAGAAAATGAATCAAAATTAAATTTATTAAAACATGAATTATTAATTAAAGAAAAAGAAATTTTAAGATTAAATGAAATTAATAAAATGTATGAAATTCAAATTCAAATGTTTGATAACAAATAAATAATTTTTTTTTCTTAATTTAATTACCATTAAATTTAAAAAAAATAAGTATTTATTTTATATAATAAAAAACACTATATATGAATAAATAAAATAACAATAGCTATATTATCATATATTTATAATTTTTGAATTGAAGCATATATTGTTTAATAGAACTGATAATTCTTGATTTTTGATATTATTTTGAAACTCTTCTTCAGTTATATTTAATAAAAAATTTATTTCATTTACATTATAATTTAAATTATTTTTGATAAAATCAATATAATATTTTATTATAGTAAAAACTTGATTATTCTCTGAAAAAGGTAGTAAATTAACTATAATAGTTTTATATTCTAAATATTCTGCAATTTCTATATTATCGTTAATAACTTTACTATTTATAAGATTTATTTTTTCAAATTCTTTTAAAAAAGAAGGAGGTAATAATTGACCAATTAATAAAGAAGTTTTAATAGGATTTTCTAATAATTTAAAATTTATTTCTTCATCTCCTCTATAAAACAATATTTCAGGAAAAAAAACATTACCATATAAAATTAAAGGGAATTTTATATTTTTTGAAATAATTAATTTTTGAAAATTTGTTCTTAAATAAAATTCATAAAAAAATAAATCTTTAATAAAGGCATTATTTCTTGTTTCAAAAGTATATGAATTTAAAATATATTCATTATAAGATGAATTTTTAATATATAAAATTGATTTTGTTATATCTGAAGTAATCATAAAATTTATATTTTTTCCTATTTCTTGAAATGGAAAATTCATTTTTTCAATTTGATAATGAAAAACTTCTTTTTCATTATTTATATTATTTTTAGGAATATTTTTAGGTTTCAATAATAAAATATCAGAATTAATTAAATTTTTTTTTCTATCACTATCTTGAGTCGTAGAACTATTTAGAAAAAAACCTCCTTTATTTTTTTTAATTTGATGTGAATGTTCTTTTTCAATATTATGATTTTCATTATAAATAACTAAAGAAGGTAATATTTGAATAGAATTATTTTCAATTTCTTTTAAATGAATAACACTTCTACTATTACTTAATGTTTTATTTTTACTATCTAAATTTTGTAATGGTTTAACTTTTTTTCTAAAACAAGAAAAGCAATTTAAAAAATTATTTTTAGTCTTATTATCATTAATAGATAAATTATATACTATATCATTATTCTTATAAGCTTCATTTAAATGTATAATTCCTCTTCTATAAAATTTAATTATATTATCATTAAATTTTAAATCTGATAATTGTTCTGCAATTCTATGATTAAAATTTCCATCTAATAAAGGAAATTTTTCAAATTGAGTTATGTAATTAAATAATGATTTATTTATAAAATTAGCACATAAATCTGTATTATTTACTTTATAATGTTTACTTGATAATATTCTTTTGTTTATTTTATGTAATGAAATGTTTGTGTTTTTTAAAAATTCTAACATATCTTTTTGTTCTTCAAATATATTCATATTTTTTAGTTGTTTTAAAAATTCTTTTTCTGAAATTTCTGTTATATTTTTTATAAATTCTAACCTCGTTTGCCTTTTTTTTAAAGAATTTTCTTCTAAAGACAATTTTTTCATTTTAATACTTTTAATTTTTATTTTTCATTTATTAAAAAAACAATGTTTATTTTTAAATATATATTATTTTTATCTTTATATATTATTTTCTATTTTTTTTTATTTTTTAAATTTGGAATACTTTTATTAGAAGTTATATCTACTTTTTTAAGTATTCCTTTATTTGCAGATTTATTTTTAACTTTTAAATCATTTTCTTCATCTTCTTCATTTTTTGAAAAATCATTATTAATATTTTTATTTATACTACTTTTACTAAAAGAAAAGTCTGAATCTTTTTCTATTTCTGAAATATCAACATTATCTTTAAAAGAAACAGATTTTAATGAATTTCCTTTTTTAAAAGATTTATCTTTTAAAACCTTTTTTAAATGATTTTCATTATAATGAAACATATTTTTATTATTTTTAGCTTCAATTAGACTTTTATCATTATCTTGATTTGTTATATCTGAAATGACAGAAATATTTAATGATTTTTTTGAATCTTTTTTTATATTATCTTGTTCTAGATTAATTTCCTTTATATTATTATTTTCTTTAAATAAACCTTTATTAATTAAAGAATAAATATTTTTAAATTCGACTTTATTTAAAATTTGTTGTAATGTAAATTGAGTTTCTAATTTTTTTATTTCAGAATTTTGTTTTAATTCATGAATTAAATCATATTTAATTTCTGATTTAATTTTTAAAATAGATTCTTTTATTGTATTAAATTTTAAATTATTTGCATTTGATTGATTATTTAAATCTTTTTTTAATAAATTAATTTCTTTCATATATTTTTCATCAATTTTTCCCTTTGAATCATTTTTTTCCTCATTTTTTTCATTATTATTACTTAATATATTATTATTATTAATATTATTATTATTTTGCATTTTTTCAATTAATTCAAATAAATAACTACTATCAACCTTACTTGATATTTCATCCATAATTAATTTTACTTCAATCATATCTTGATTTTTTTGTAATTTATTAATTAAATTAAAATATTTATCATTTATATCATTCAATTTATTTTCCAATTTATTTATTGTTTGAATTAAATCTATCTTTTCATTTGGATTTTTTTGATTTCCTTTTATTTTATTATTAATGTTTTCATTTTGTAAATTTAATGCTTTGATAATTTTATTTATTTCTTCTCTTATTGTCATCATTTCAATATTATGAATTATTTTTTCATTCACAAATAAAACATCTATTTTTGAATTAAAATGATTTAAATATTTTTTTATTTGATTTTTAATTGTATGATTTTCCTTATCATAACTCTTTAATAAATCTTCATATTTATATATTCTATTACAAATTTGTTCCATATCATTTGATAAACATTCAAATTTTTCTATTTCTCTTTTATTAATTCTATTAAATTCATTGTTAATTTCTGTTCTTGTATCTGCGATTTGTTCACTTAAAAAAATCATATTTTTTTCATTGACATTTGAAAAAAAAAAAAATTGTTTTTTAATATATTCATTATGTTGTTTTAAATTTATTTCATTATATTTTTTAATATCTTTCATTTTTGAAATTAATCTTTCTTCAACTTTAGCAATAAATTTATAAACATCATCTTGAATTACTTTAACAAAATTTTCTAAATTATTAATTCTATTTTCAAAAACTAAATTTTTATCTTCTTGACTTAATAAATTGTTTTTTATTTTTTCTATTTCATCAATAACATATTGTAATTTATCACTTTTATTATTGAGAATTTCATTAATTTTCATATCAATATATTTAGAAAGATTATGAGATCTTTGGGAACATTCATTTTCATTATTTAAGATATCTTTTTTTAATTGATATATTATTTCATTGTAAGAAACTTTTAAATTTTTAATTTCATTTAAAGAAGAATTATTTAAATATTCATTTTGAATTTTATTTTTCATATCTCCTTCAAATCTAGATGAAATTTCTAATTTAATTGTTTCTGAGATTTGATGAGTTAATTTATTTATTATTTTTCTTTGTAAATCAATTTGATTATATTTAAATTCATTTTCTTTTGATATTAACTTTTCTAATTGAATTATTTTTTCTTTTATATCATTTGAAGAGAGTGAATTATTATTTAAAATCATTGATAATATTTTATCAGTTTGATTATAATTTATTTCATTTTTATTTATTATATTTTCAATTTGTTTTAATCTATTTTCAAAAATAATTTCATTTTCATTTATTTTATTTTGAAGATTTAAATTTGTTTTTTCTAAAAGAGATAATTTTAATTCTAAATTATTAATTTTTGTTAAATATTTAATAGGTGATGAATTTGTATTAGGAGAATATGGATTTGAAAGATTACTATATGATACTGAATGCCTTAAAATATTTTTTCTATTTTGATCAAAAGAATTATTAATTGAATAATTATTCTTTAAAAAAACTGAATATAATGAATTATTTATTTTTCTTTCAAATGGTGAATATGACATTAATAAAACCAATTATTTTTTTTTCATTTTTTAACTTAAATTATTTTAAAAATAATTATAACTTTTGTTTTTTTCATTTAATAATTAATAAAAAAATGACTTCAATGTATCAACAAAATTTATATTTTGAATTTGAAATTAATTACCAAAAATTAAATTTATTTCCTTCTACTTTATATAATAATTGTTGTTTGAATGAAAATTATTCAAAAAGTATGTTAAAACAAAAGAGAAGAAGAAATAAAAAGGATAAACATGAATATCAAGACTCAATAGATCAATATTATAATGATGAATATTTTGAAAACTCCAGTTATGATTATTCTCAAAAATCAAATTCTGAATTTAATAAAAAAAATGATAATTTTAATATATCAAAATTAAAAGATGATTTAATGCCGAAATAATTAGGGTAATTTAATAAAAATATATAAATAATTCTATTAATATTCAATGTGAATTAATAGATTATTATATGTTTTTTTTTAAATTTTATTATTCTTATTAAAGTATGTTAAATAAAGGTTAGAAGTAATTAATATTTTTAAAATAATAAAATTTATTTTTAATCTAAATTATTAAATATATAATATTTATTGAAACTAAAAATTTTAATTACAAATAAAATATTTTTATAATTATTTTAAAGAATTGCTATTAATAATACAATCAAAATTCCAACAAAAAAGCCAATAAATTTATGTTTTTTATATTTAGAAATAGTAAATTCTTCAATTATAATTTGTGTAGTTGATATATATAAAAAAGTTCCAGAACAAATAGAAATAAAATATATTTGTAAAAAAATTAATAAATTTCCAAAAATTATTCCAATAGGACAACAACAAGATAAAAAAACAATAAGTTTAAAAATTTCTATTTTTGAAATTCTTATTTTAGAAAATATTAATCCAAAACATATTAATTCAACAATTTTATGATAACATATTGATATTAATAATATAAAAAATTCTTTTTTAAAATTGATATAAAGGGGTAAAATAATTCCTTCAAAAAAATTATGAATTGTAAAAATAAATATTAAAAAATAAATGTATATATTTTTTTTAGTTTGAAAAAAATAATTTTCTTCATTATTTAAAATAATACTTTGAGCTCTAAATTTATTAATTTCATTTATAAATTCTTCATCTAATAAATTTCTATTATCAATTTCATCCATTGATTTTACTTTTTTATGAATAAAGTTTTTTTGATATGATTCAGTTAAAATTCTCATTATTCTATTTGAATAAGAAAAATAATTTATAAATTTATTTTCTTTTAATTCTTTTTCCATTGAATTTAAATTATTTGATTCTGATTGATTTGGATTTAATTTTTCTTCTTCATTAGATAATATTGATTCACAGTAAAATATAATTAAATATCCTATTAAAGTAAAAAAAATACTTTTTGAAAAGTTATTTTTAGTTTGAGCAAATAATAATTTATTTTTAGGAAATAATATTAAAAAAGTAATTGATAAAAATATTCCTGATTTTATTCCTTTCATTATTCCAATTAATTTTTTGTTTATATGATATGATGATTTTAAAGGGAAATATCCTGAAATAAAGGAAATTAAAAATAAAATTATTATCGTTATTATATTTTCTATTAAATAAGATTTTTTGTCTTCATTATTGATATTTATTTTTGTATTATTATACATAATAACTATATTTAATTAATTGTAAAAAAAAATTGATGTTTAATTAACAAATTATTTTTAAATTAATATTATTTATTTATAAAAAAAGCATTATTTATTATTATAAATCTATATATATTTTTATTATTTATTGTCAATTTAGAATATTTATTTAATCAAAAATAGAAATTAACCATTTTTTATTTAAAACAATTCTAACTAAAATTGGCAAAAATATTATCTGTAGATTTCATTTTAAAAGTAGATTTAGTTTTTTTTTTATTTTTATTTCTATTTGAATCATTGAACTGTTCACTTATAATATTATCATTTCTACAATTTATCTTATTGACACTAAGTGGTCTATTAATATTAAGATTTTTTTTATTTGAAAAAGGAAGAGGAATATTAATACATTTTTTAATATTTTTAATTTTATCTTTCTTTTTTTGATTGATTTCACTACTTAAACATACTTTTTTAGAGTTAAAATGTAATTCTTTTTCAGAATTATTTTCATTAAAAATGTTTCTAAAATTATTATTTTCAAAACTTTTTTTTTTACTTTTCTTAATTAAATGAGAATTCTCTTTACATGATTCATTATCAAAAGAAGAATGAAAACTATTATTATTACTTTTACTTTTTTTAACATCATTTTTATATAAAAATTCCTTTTCTGGAGTATTATCAATTTGTTTATTTGGTTTTTGTGATGATTCATGTGTATCAACTGATTCATTTGAAGGACATTTTTTTATTAAATATGATTTATTTTCTTTTAAAGAATTATTTAAATATTTTTGATTTGAATTTAATTCAATTTTATTCTTTTTTTTGATATATAAATTATTTGTTGATGTTTTATTTTTTAAATTTATTTTTGATAAATTATTAATTGTTTTTGATCTCTTATGATGAATATTATTTTTTTTATTTCTTTTATTATCTATAATTGAATTATTTTTAGAATTTTTTTTTGATTGATTTTTAAAATATGTATTATTATTATTATCTTTACTTTTAATTTTCTTTTTTTTATTTTGATTATCTAATTCCAAATCATTAGAAGTTGTTTTAATAGAATTTAATACTTTTTCATTTGTTTTTTTTTCATTTAAAGTAATAATTTCAGAATGATTATTATTAACATTAAATATTTGTTTACTAGGATTTTTAGATCCCATTAAACTTCCTTCTTCTTCTTCATCTACTTCTTTTATTTCATTAACTGCAAATAATTCTTTATATAATTGTTCAATTTGTTTATCAAAATTTAAAGAAATATTTTCTGATTGATTTAATAAATTTCTTATTTTATCATCATTTGATTGTATTTGTAATTTAATTATTTCATCTTTATCAATTACTTTATTTTCACTTGTTTTTTCTAAAGATAAATTAATTATTTCTTTATTATTATAACTTAAATCAATTTTTGATATTTTTTTATTTGAATAATTTATATCTCTTCTAGGAGAATTATATGTTGATTTTGAAACAGTTGTTTTACTTTTTTTAAATGCAGGATTTCTATTTGGAGAAAAACAATTTCTTGAATTTGTTTTATCATTTAATTTAATTCTATTATTCATTATTGAATTAATTTTATTATTTATCTCATTATTTTTGGAATTTTTAACTGATTCTTCTGAATAAATTTTTAATCCTGAATTCTTATATAAATTTAAATAACTTCCATCACTTCCTGAGCTTAAACCAATATCAGTATAAACATATTTTAATTTATCTTTAAAAAGATCTGAGTATGATGGTTTAGTTTTTTTAATTATTTGGTTTTCTTTTTTAATTTGTTGATAATTATTGGAAATATTTGATGAATTATTTTTTAAATTTTTTTTATTCTCATTTTCATCTTTTTTATTCATTTTTTAAATTAATTTAAAATAATATATATATCATAATTTTATTATTTAAAAATAATTTAAAAATAAAATTTTATCCATATTAAAAAATATTAATATATTCGAATTAATTAAAAATAAAAAATATTTTTTTAAATATGGGGGAATTTCGGGATACAATGCAAAATCAAAATATTATTTTATATAAATTAGCTCAAAAACATTTAGATGATGATGATATTTTATGTGAAGATGATGATAATAATATTAGTAATAATAATAAAAAAATTAATGATAATATTATTAATAAAAAAAATAAAATTTTTAAGAAAAATTTTTTTCACAAAAAAGTAAAAAAGAAAAATTCTGATATTTTTAGTTTTGAAAAAGATTTATTTTTTCCTATTGATTATGAAATTGTGTATAATGGAATTAGTGAATTTTATTATCCTTTCTTAAAAAATATATTATCAACAGAAATGATATTAAATAATAGTCAAAACATTTTAACAAGATTAGAAAATTATATTAATTCAAATAGTATATTTCTACCATTAAATCATGAAAATTATTCTGATTCATATATTGAATTTCTAATAAAACAAAAAGAAAATGAAGAAATTATATTAACAATATTTATTTTTTTATTTCAAAATATTTTAAATTTAAATTTTGAATATTGTAAGACAATATCAAAAGATAACATAGAAACAATATTTAATGAAGTAGATGTTTTTTTACAAAAAATATATGAATCAATAATGTTAATAAATTTATATAATTATAACTTAACAAAAGAGAATAAAAACAATATAAAAAGTAATACAATATCATTTGAAAATTTATGTGTAAATTACTTTAAAGAATATTATAAAAATAATTTGTCACCATCAAATGAACAAATAATAAAAAAACTAAATGAAATACTAAAATATTTCCAAGAAAAATTATTTTTTTCAACAGAAATGATAACAACTCTTTTATATCAATTAAACGGATTAAATATAAACTTTTTTTCAAATCAATTTTTTGAACAAGTAACTTCATTTGAAAAATTAACACTTTTATTTCAAAATGAAAACGAAAAAGACTTAAAAAATAAAAAAGAAATAAAAGAAGAAGAAGAAGAAGATGAAAAAACAAATACAAAAGAAATTTTAACTAAAAATTTTCAAATATTAAAATATTTGATAACAATATCAAAAATTCAAATTCCATATCTTCCACCATTAGATAAATCAAAATATAAATATACACTTGTAGTAGATTTAGATGAAACATTAGTTCATTATGTTGAAGAAGACGAAAAATCATTTGTTCAAATAAGACCTTATGCAGATCATTTTTTAAAAGAAATGGGAAAATATTTTGAAATAGTAATTTTTACTGCAGCAGCAGAAGATTATGCAGATATTGTTTTAAAAGAATTAGATAAAAATAATTTTATTTCATATAAATTATATAGAAAACATACTAATCAAAATAATGGAGTTTTTATTAAAGATTTATCAAAATTAGGAAGAGATATTAAAAAAGTTTGTATTATTGATAATAATAAAGAAAATTTTGGATTACAACCTGAAAATGGTTTACATATTTCTTCTTTTTTAGGTGATCAAAGTGATAATGAATTATTGAATTTGTGTCAAGATTTAATGAAAATTATTAATACTGATTTAAATGATATTAGACCTGTTATTAAAGAAATTAATGCTATTATGGTTAATAGATATATTAGAACTAATGCAATTTTGGAATAAGTTTTTTTAATTTTTTTTATTTATTGTTTTTATATAATTAATGATTAATTTAATATATATTTTTTCATATTATTAAATGTTTAATTAATTTATTTTTTTTTATTTAACTTATTGATTATTATTTTTTTTATATTTTTTATATGTCAAAATTTAAATTGTTTAATTACTTTGATTATTTACAAAATAAAAAGAATGATTTTAATATTTATAATAATGTAAAAGAACATAAAGATTATATTCAAAATTATCCAATTTTATATAAAAGTCATTCATCTCAATTTTATTCAACTTTAAAAAATAATAGATTCCCTTTTATAAATGAACTTAAAGAAACTAATTCAGAAGAACAAAATTTAACTTTAAAAACATTTAAAAAAATAAATAGGAATTTATATAATAATAGTTATATTAATTTTTCATCATTATATAATAGAAATAAAAAAGAACCTTTTAGAAATTATATTAATAAAAATAATTTATTTAATCAAAATAATGAAGAAGAAAACTTTATTATTAGAGAAGCAATAGAAAAAGAAAAAAAATTTTTAATATATAGATATAATCAATTATTAAAAATAGGAAAACCAATAAAGAAAAAATTAAATGGAACATCATTTTCTAATTTTAAATATTATATAGAAGAAAAATTAAAAGAAAATATTTATGAAGGTAAAAAAAGAAATTTAAATTTTAAAAATAAAAAAATATTAAAAGATTTTCAAAATAAAAATAATAATATATTTAAAGATAAATTAAAAGAAACAGGACAAAAAATAAAACATTTACAGCTAAAATTAAATACAATAATTGAAAAAATTCCATCTTTATTAGATAAAGATTATGAAGATATAATGATTAAAATGGAATTATAAATTAAAAAAAATATATATATGTATCAATAATAATAATTAATTAAAAGTTATTATATATAATTTTTATTTCAAAAATTTATTATAAAATAAACAATACTTACAATTTTCACTTTTTAGTTTTCTTTTTTTTTATTAAATGTTTAATTCCTGTAAATACTTGATTTTCATTTTCTTTTTCTATTCTATCATCTAAAGGATCTTTTTCATTTAAATCACAAATAAATTCCCACAAATTATCATCTAAAGAATATCCTGGTACTGGAAAAGGAGAAATATATTTTTCATTACTAATATTATTATCTTCATTTTTAACATTTTCATTATTTACATTTTTAATTTCTTTATTTTCTGTTTTTTGATTTTCTTCTTTATTTAAATTATTATTATTTATAACATTATTAATATCCTTATTATTATTATTATTATTATTATTAATTAAATAACTATTTACTGCATTTGGATCAATATTATTTTTTAAATTATAATTAACATTTTGAATATTATTTTCAAAATCTTCACTTTTATAATTTAAACTAAAATCATATTTAGGATCAAATAATTGATCAATTGTTAATCTTAAAGCATCATCTAACATTCTAGGAATAATAATTTTAATCCAAGGAGAACTTTCTTCTAATCCAGGATTAGTATTAATTTCAATTAAAAAAACATTAAAATCAATATCTAACATAAAATCATAACCAAATATTTCAAATTGATAATTTCTATTATTTTTATTTATTTTTTCTTTACCTGCTCTCATAGACAAAGTAACAATTTCTTTAACTTTTTTCATTAAATCAATTTTAAGATTATATTTTTTATTAGGATATTTTTCATCAATAAATTTTTGAAATTCATAAAAAGGAACTTCATTTCCTTTTTCAAACTTTTGAAAATTATCATTATATTTTTGAAAAGAATAATTAGTAATATGTGTAAATGCATCTTTTGAATTTACATCATAATCAACTGAACAAGTTTTTAAATGACCTTCTTTAAAAACATATACTTTCATTTTATGAGTTAATAAAACCCAAATTCTCATATCTCATTTTCTTCCTTTATATAATAATGGATTTTCTATATATTTTTGAATAATTATTTTTTTACATAAATACGTTTTTTCATCTTCTTTATTTAAATTTTTATTATTTTGATTTTCATTATTTTGATTATTAATATTATTATTATTTTCATTATTATCTTTATTATTTTCATTATTTTTTTTTATTTCATTAATTTTTTCCTTTAATTGATTTAATTCATTAAATTTTATTTCAGAATCTTCTCCAATTACTTCTTCACTAAAACCATATTTAACACCAAATTTAAATTTATCAATTACTTTTTCAATTTGTTCAAATGAATTTACTACTTTAATACACTTTCCTCTATTTAAATTAATTGCTTTAACTAACCACATATGTTTTCCTGTTTCATGTGTTTTTGGTAATTCTATTATTGTTTTACTTCCTATCATTTTTTTTTTATCTTTCTTTTTTTCTTTTTTCTCTTTTTCATTCATTTCATTTTGAAAAGTTGAAACTATTATTCTTTCATTTGGTTTTAATTTTGGAAAAAAATCATTGTAAAATTCATTTAATTGATTATTTTTATTATTATTTAAATTATTATTATTATCTTTATTTTCATTTTCTTTATTTTCTTCTTCTTTATTTTCATCTTCATTATTATCATCATCTTTATTATCATCTTCATTATTTTCATCATCATTATTTTCATTTTCTTTATTTTCTTCATCATTATTTTCTTCTTTAATTTCTTCTTTATTATTTTCTTTTTCTTTATTTTCATTTCCTTTATTTTCTTTATCTTTTTTCTTTTTTTCCTTTTTTTTCTTCTTTTTTTTCTTATCTTTTTTTTCTTCTAAATTTTCTCTTTTTTCAACTTCTTTAATAAAATAATCTTTATCATAATAATTTCCAATATCATTATAATTAACAACAAATTTTTGACTCATATTAATAAATCTTTTTAAATTATCTTTAGCTTCTTGATTTTCTTTTTCAAAATTTCTAATTTCATTTTCTTTATCTTTTTTCTTTTCTTTAATTTTAAAAATAATAGTAAAAGGAACATATTTAAAAACAGAAATTTTTCTTTCTTCACAATATTTCATTAAATAACAAAACATATTTGCTTTATTAGAAATACAATAATGATTTTCATAATGATTAACAATTTGTTTATTAGTATTATATCTCGATAAAGAATTATATTCAATTCCATAACTAATTTCTTGCCATTTAAAATTATATAAAGAACTAACTTTTGAAAAAGGTTCTTTCCAACTTGTTCTATGACACATACAATTTTTAACTAAATAAGATGCATTTCCAGGTAAAATTAAATAAAAATGAATATTTAAATTTTGAAGACTTTGATGTATTTCTTTCTCTTGATAACTTTTTCTTATTTTTACTAATCTTTCTTGCATATCTTCTCTTTGAAATAAATTTTTTACATCTGATCCTTTTACTTTAATACTTTTTAATCCTATTGGATTTAATTTATCTTTTTTATCAAATGAATCTTTTGATTTGTTTATTGATGAAGAACTTTTTGAATTTTCTAAAGAAATGTTTTTATTTAAAAATGAAATTCTTTCTGATATTTCATTATATGATAATTGTTTTGGATTTAATGTATTATTTAATTTTTTTTTATATGATGATGTAAAATCTATATTATGTGATATATTCATTGATAAATTGTCTATTGTTTCTGATGATGATTTTATTATTTTGTTTTTATCATGAAAATTATTTTTTTTATATTCTTTTTTTTCAATTTTTGGAGATTGAGATTTTATTTTATTTTGATTATTAATATTATTTATTTTGTTAATTGTTTTATTATTATTGGATAATGGTTTTTCTTGGAATAAATTTTTTGGTTTTATTGATATTATGTTATTATTATTTTTTTGTTCTTCTTGATTTTGGATTATTTTTAAATTTTTATTATTTGTTTTTATTTTTTGTTCATTTTCTTCAATTGGATTTAATTCTGATTTATATTTATTATGAAATACAAAATTGATCATATTACTATTAGTAATTGTAGAATTTATAGTATTTGAATTTGTATTTGATAAACTTTTTTTATTTAAATTATCAAGTCTTTGAGTTTGTGATTTTGAAGAATTTTGTTTTTGAATTAATAATTTATTTAAATGATTTCCTCTTGATGTTTCTGGTTTATTTATCATTTTCATTTCTCTGTCAATACTTAAAACATTTTTAAGTTCTTTTTTTTTTTTATTCTTTGCAAAAATTCTATAATGTTGATTATTTACTTTCTTTTTTTTCGGACCAGATAATGGTCTAGTAACATCTTCTTCAATTGTCTTTTTTATTATTTTCATTGGAATTACTTCCATTAATGAATTTAAAGCAGATATATTATATATTGGTTCATTATTTATTATATTATTTTGTGCTTCCATATATAAATTATTTGAATTATTTACATTAAAAATTATAACTGAAAAAATAGATATATATTATTTTTTAAAATAGATTTTTATTTAAAAAAATACAATTTTTTATTCTTAATTACCTAATAAAACTTTTAATTTATTCTTTTAATAAAAAAATTTTTTTTTTCAAAAAAAAGAATTTATTTTAAATATTCAACCAGATAATTTTTGTGTTGATAAAAATTTAAATGTTAAATTATTAGATTTTGGTTATTTAGTAAATAAAAATAATTTTCAAAATGAAGAACAAATAAAAAATATAAGAATAAAATATTCACCACCTGAATATATTTTAAATAATAAAATTAGTACTGCATTTGATATTTATTCATTTGGTTGTTTATTAATTGATATTTTTGGTGAAAAAAATTATAAAATTATATATAGTAATTTTGAATATGATTATTATCTTAATGAAATTCCAAAAGGTAATTTTCCAAAAATAGATGATTCAAATAAAATTTTATATGCAATTATTTATAGATGTTTAGAAAAAGATATTAAAACAAGAATGAAAATTAATGAATTAAAAAATAATTTAGGAATTTTTTTAAAAAACTTTTCAAGAATTAATATTATATCATCAATAAATAATGAAAATGAAGAATTATATCAAGATTTTTTAGAAGGTGATGATATAAAAGAAAATTATAAATATGCTGTTGAATTAGATAAAAAAATTTTAGATGTTAATGATTTTGTAAATGGACAATTGCAAGAAAATATCATTGAATTAAAAAATAATTTATTAAATATTCAAGATAGTTGTTCTATTTCAATTGATAATTTTAATAATCAAATTAATGAACAGTTAAATAAATATTGTCGATCACATAAAAATTATATTGAAACTTTTGGAAGTAAAATGTTAGAAAATTTTATTAATTTACAAAATTATTGTTCTGATTTATTAGATGATTTAGTTTTAATTCAAAATAATTCTATGAATATTAAATTAAATCTTACTACTGTAAATCAATTTGAAAATAAAGATTTTTATAAACAATTTTTTACTACTTTTGAAGAAAGTAAAAATGAAATTAATGAAATTATAAAGAAACATACTCAAGAAGTTGATTTTGATAAATTACCAATTATGTATAAAAAAAGTAAAATAATACTTGAAAGTTATAGAAAATATTCTGAACAATGTTCATCTAGTTTTAAAATAATATCAGAACAAATAAATGATTTATATAAAACTTCAGAAGAACTTAAAAATCAATTATTAATTGATTTAAATATAGAAGAAGAAAAAAAAGAAAATGAATCAAATGAAAATGTTACAAAAAATAATGAAGAAAATACTGAATTATCATCAAATAACTTCTTTCCAAATTTTTTTTATTTTAAACCAGAAGGAAACTCTAATAGACTTTTAATATATAATTCACATACAAAAAAGCATTATTCTCAAGAATTACAAAACATAATTTTTCCAAATAAATCATATTCACTATATGATAATGAAAATAATGTAATTTATATAAGTGGAGGATTAAAAGATTTAACAGATAAAAATTCGACAATAAAATCTTTTTCAAAAATAACATTAACATATAATCAAAATTTAAATACATTTAATACAGAATTAACAGAATTAACACCAATGAATAATTATCATTATTCACATATTATTCATCAAATATCAAATAAGAAAAATTTAATAATTTGTATAAGTGGAAAAGACACAAAATCATGTGAAATATATAATATAAATGAAAATAAATGGTCAAATTTACCAGATCTTCCAATTATTTGTCCTAATTCAGAATGTTTTGATTTTAATGAAAATATTTATGTTATTTCTGGTTCTTATAATATTGATATGATTTATAAATTAAATATGGAAAATGAAAATGAAAATTTAATATGGGAAGAGGTTAATTTGATTATTGAAGAAGGAAGATTGAGAAGAGGAATGGGTTTATTTAATTTAAATGGAATATTTTATTTATTTGGTGGATTTGATAATGATAATTATTATGATGATGTTTATACTATTGATTTTAATAGTAATGATCTGAGAGTTAATTTTGAACATAAAATGAAATTACCTTGTAAGTCATATTTTAATTCAAATACTATTTCAATTGAATATGATAATAATGAAAAAAGAATTATTTTAGTTGATTGTATGAATGGGATTATTGAATATAGTACAAATACTAATTTTTTTTATTTTTATCCTTAATTTAAAAAATGTTTGTCTTTTTAAAAAATAATTTAAATTGATATATTAATTAAAATATTAAGTTATAGGTATTAAATTTGGTTTTAAAATATTATATTTTTTAAATAATTTATTTTTTTAATAAATATGAAAAAGGAAAATAAATCACAAAAAGATAATAAAAATAATGAATTAAATGAAATAATTTATAGACTAAAAGAAATATTTGAATATTATTGTTCATATGGAGAAAGATTAAATACAAAAATATTAAAATCTCATAAATTTATAAAATTATTTAAAGAATCAGGAATAAAAGATAATATCGTTAATCAAACAAGATTAGAATTAATATATAAATCAGAAAATAAATATAATTGTATGAACTTTGAACAATTTTTAAATGCATTAATGAAAGTAGCAGAATATAAATATCCAAATTATTCATCACCAATTGAATTAAAAAAAAATTTAAAACAAATGATAAAAGAAAATATTTTACCATTATATGATTTAATAATAAATGGAAATTTTGAATCAACTTTTAATAATTCAATATTAAGTTCAACAATAGTTCAACAATTAGATAATTTAGATAATATTTTATATTCAAATATATGTGAAGAAATTTTAACATCAATAGTTCCTATATTATTTGAAATTTATAAAATATATTTTCCTCATGAAATTTCAATAAGTGATAATATTGATTATATTAAAAATAATTCAATTAAACAATATTATGAATTTATAAAAGATTTTGATATTACTCCTGGTTTATTATCAAAAAGTGTTTCTTATCAAATTTATAAAAGTGAAATTGCAAATGAAAATAGTGATATTAGCATATCAAATAATAAAAATTTTTATCAGAATATTTTAAAATATTTAGATATTAATTCAATACTTAAATATGAACCTAATAATCCTAATATTTTAGGTCAACATTTTATTTTTTTAAAATTTATTAGATCTTTAATTAAAATGTCACAAATTGCTTTTGCAAAATTAGAAAATTCAATTAATTTAGAGACTTCAATTAAAAAAGAAGAAATGATAATAATGTTTTTTCAAAAAATTGAATTAAGTGAAGGATTTACAAATATGCAAAAGAAAACTAATAAAACACATAATGATAAACAAACAGTGATAATTCAACAAGATTTATTAGATAAAATTAATATTGAATTAAATGGAGAAATTAATGAAGAAACTAATAATAATAAAAGCACTTTTCAATCTAATTTAAAAAATTTTGAAAATTATGAACCTGAATATTAAAATTATATAAATGAAATTTATGGAAATCATTTATTAAATATATTTAAAGGAATGTGTAATTTTGGAGATCAATTTAATTATAAAAATATGAAAAGTAAATCATTTATGAAATTTTTAAAAGATTCAGGTTTAATAAAATTAAAAGAAAACAATAATTTTGGTTTAGAAATGAATCTAATAGATACTTTATTTATAAAATTATCTTTATTAAATTCAAATATAAAAACAAATGAAAAAGAAAATATAATAAATACAGTAAATAATTCAAAAGCATTTATTGACTTTGATACATTTTTAATTGGAATAGAAATAATTTCTAGAATTATTTATCCTAATTTAGAAATAAAAGATGCAATTGATAAAATAATAAATGAAAATATTATACCAAATAATATAAATAATGTAAATATAGAAAAAATAAGAGAAATAGATGAAAAAATAGATAATTTAAAAGAACTACAAAACTCAGAAGATTTTATTCAAATATTAGAAATAACACATAAAGCAATTACACCAATATTTAATTATTATTCTAAAGATACAAATAATTATATGACAAGAGAAAATTTCTTAAAATTTTGTAAAGATTATGAAATTTTTCCTTCTTTAATGAGTCAATCTAAATTAAATGGTTTTTTTATTGGAATTTCACAATATAGTCAAATTTATGATAATAATAATATTTTAATTGAACAATCTTTATTTATTGATTTATTAACTTTAATTGCTTTAGATATTATTTATCCACAACCTCAACCAAATCCAGTTGAAAAAATTTTAGTTTTAATGGAAAAAATAGCACAAAGTAATGGAAATAATTTAAGAGTTATTAAAACTGGGAATAATAGAATTGGAGATAGTTATGAATTTTTAGAAGAATTTAGAAAATATTATCCTGAATATTTTGAAAGTAAAACAAAGAAAAAAGAAACTTTTATGGATATAATGAATTTAGAAACTGAAAATTAAATGTTTTTTTATTATTAATATTTTTTCAATTTGATTATGGGAAATAAAACATTAATTTTAATAAAGATTTAATTAAGTTTTTTATTTGATATTACTTTTAATTAACAAATAAATTATATAAATATATATAAATATAATATAAAAAGAATCAATGTAATTTTATTCAAAAAAAATATAATCTGAGAATATTTTAAAAAACATTAATTTAAATATTCATAATATACCATTTGAAAGATGTACAATAGAAAAAAATATTCAATTAAATAATAATAAAAGTATTTATTATTTTTAATTATAAATGGTTATTTTATTATTAAATAATAATAAAAAACAAATAAAATTTAAAATAGTTAAATAAAATGAGTATTTTAATGGTAGTACAATATCAAAATGAAGAAAGAAAATTTGACTTGATTAGTAATTATGATGAATTTTTGAAAAAATGTAAGAATGAATTTCAAATAAATGATGAAGAAATAAGAAATTTAAAAATATATAAAATTGATGAAGAAGACAGATTGGATATTGAAAATGAAAATGATTACGAAGATAATTTAGAACCAAATGATAATAATGAAATAATTTTTATCCTTTTATCAAATAAAACTAAAAACCTAAAAGAAGAATTAGAAAAAATAGAAGAAGAAAATTACTCTGATTATACACATAAGCAAATAATAACAGAGAATGAAAGTTACGTTGTTAAGAATTCAAAAGATGGAGGAATTGATAATGAAGAAATAAGTAAATTTAAAGTAGAAATGATTAAAGAATTTAAAACAATTAGTAATGAAATGGAAATGAATATTAAAAAAGTTTTAAAAAGAAATATAAATGATATTAAATCATATTTAATTGGACTTGGTGATCAAATACTAAATATTCAGAATGATTTAAAAACGTTGAAACAAAATATACATATTTCAAGTAAAAATAATTCAAATTCTTTTCAAAATAATAATTGGTCATTAGATAAAGAAATTGAAACTTTAAAAAATAAAATTGACAAAATTTATATTGAATTAAAAAATAAAAATAATAAAATAAATGATAAAAACGAAGATCTTCTTTCAAAAGAATATGAAGATAATAGTGAAAAATTTTATGGATGCAATTTTGAAAAAGAAAAAATTGAATTAAATTATAATTATGATTATTTAATCAAAAATAAAAAAATAAAATTTAGTCTAACTTTATTGAATAATGGAACTTTATCTTGGCCAAAAAATTCAATGATATATGGAAAAACTAAAGATAATGAATTAGAAGTTAAATCAATTATTAATAATAATAATGAAGTTTCACCAAAGCAACAAATTAATCCTATAATATCATTAACACTTCAAAATATAAAAAATAAAGATAAAACATATAATTTACCATTAAAATTAGTTTTCCCAAATGAATCATCAAATATAAAACAAAATAAATTTAATTTACAATTTTCTATTCAGAAATCAAAAAAAGAAATTGATTATTCAATTAATGAAACTCCTAAATTTATTTCAGATAATAATGAGGAATATGAAAGTAGTGATAATAGTAGTTAAAAAGAATGAAAGAATTTACGAAGTAATTTCGTATAAATATATTTAATATTTAATTACTAAAATGAATAAAAGTGAATTTATTTATATATTTTCCCATAAAAAAAATATATAATTTATTAAAATAACTTATTGATTAATATGAAAAACTAAATTAAAAATTAATAATTTATTATCTGATATTTTTTTGTTGTTTTTTTTATTTATTAATTCTTCATTTTCATTTTCATTTTCCTCTTCTTCTTCAAATGAGGAATTTTTAAAATCCTCTTCCTCATCTTCTCTAATAATATCATCATTTAAATTTTCATTCTTTTTATATTTTTTTTCTTCATTTTCTTCATTTTCATATTCATCTTCATATTCATTTTTAAATTCTTCATCATTTAATTCTTCACTTTCATTTTGTTTTTCAATTTTATTTTCTATTTCTTCATTTTCTTCATTTTCTTTATTTTCTTCATTTTTTTTTGTTTCATTTTCTTCTTTTTTCTTTTTTATTTCTTCACCATTTATTATTTTAAACATTCTTTCTAATTTTCTCATATCAATTTTATCATCTTCTTGATTAATTTCAAAAATAGTTTCTTTAACTAAATCTATTTTTTTATATTCTTCTCCTTTTTCTTTAATTACTTTTTCCTCTTCTTCATTTATTATATTATTTAAATAAACATCATTTTCAAACCAAAATTCAATTTTCATAAAATCTTCTTTATGTAAAATATTTTCAGTTATTAATTCTTTCCATTTATCATTTGTAATTGTATTACTTCCAATTAAAATTAGTGTTGTAAATAATTCATTTATATTAATAAATTTTCCATCAAATTCTTCAAATAAATCAATAAAATAATGATAATTTTCATAATTTAATTCTCTAATTTTTTCACTTATTGCTTTATTATTTTTATTTGAAGGGTTTTCAATAAAATATTGTTTAATTAACATTTCTTTAACTATATTAGTTTTTACATAATAATGAATTGATTCACTTGAATATTCCTTAATTAAATTATATAAAGAATATAAATCAATAATACTAAAATTATATTTTTTTAATTCAATTTTTTTGTCTTCTTCTTCTTTAATATTAGTAAAATAATCTTCAATATGTAATTTATATTTATTATAAATATCAAAAGAATCAAATTCAAAATCTGAAGAAGTTATATAATTTAAAAATTTATTTAAAGAATTTTTCAAATAATCAATAAATTGATTTAAAATCCTATTTTGTTTTTTAACACTATCAATAATAAATTCATCTAAATTACTATAAGTATCATCAAAAACTTTATAAATATTTTTAACATAATTAATACTATAATATTTAAGTAATAACAATCTATACTTATATTTATTTTTTTCACTTTTAATTTGATTTTTAAATTCTTCTTCAATAATATTAAAAGTATTATTTAATAAATTTGCATTTTTTCCTTTTTTTTTCATTCTAGATTTTGAAGTTTTCCCAGAACGATGAGAATGATAAGATTGACTAGAAAATCCTGTATTTCTTCTATTTATTGCTTTTAAATTTCCACCTTGAATATTAATATTATTATTTAACATTTTATCTTTATAATCATCTGAAATTTTTTTTATTTTTTCATCTTGTTTAATAATCATAATTAATGAATTTGTAAATAAATTATTTATTTTATAAATAATATTACCATTTGAATCAATTTCACTTTGTATAATATGTTTATAATCAATATAAAAATCTTCTATTTCATCAGGAGAAGAACTATATAAATAATATTGTTTAATTACATTAATAGTACTTAAATATTTTTTTGCTTCAGTAAAAAATATATTTAATATAAATTTATAAAAAAAATCAATTTCTTTTTCTTTATAACCATCATTTATTAAAGTTTGTAATTTTTCAACATCTTCTGTTTTTTTTAATTGAATAACATTCCATAATTGTGTATTAATTATACTTATATCATTTAATAATTCACGATAAAAATTTGGATTATTTTTTAATTCTGGATGATTTTTCATTAAATCATTATATTTATTTATATAAACTTGAGCAATTTTTTTTTTATTTGTTTTCCTATTTAAAAATTGAATAAATAGATTTTGATGTTCATTTAAATGTTTAATTATATGATTTTCTTGTCTAGAAGTAAAATGAATAAAATTTTTTATAGATTTATTATATTCATAATTTAAATCATCAATTTCACATATTATCATATTATAATTTGGTCCACTTCTCATTGAAATTTTTAATTCACTAACTGGATTTATTTCTAATAAATTATTTAAATTGTCATCTAATTTATTATCTATTTTTTCATCTTCTAATTCAACAGATATATCATTATTATTATTAAATTGAGATTGATTGAATTTATCAAAATCATCTGATTCATTTTCTTCTTCTTCTTCTTCATCTTTTTCTTTATTTTTCTTTTTCATTTCTTCTTCTTCTTTTTTTCTTTTTTCTTCTTCTTCTTCTTCTTTTTTTCTTTTTTCTTCTTCTTCTTGTTTTTTTCTTTCTTCTTCTTCTTCTTTTTCTTTTTCAATTGAATTTTTTAAATCTTCCAAATGTTTATAAAAATTATCACAAACTTCTTCAGTAATAATTTCAATTTCATTATTTATTTCTTTTAAAAATTCCTTATCATTTTCATCAACATTATTAAAAGTTTTTAATTTTCCATTTCCCATAATATTATAAAAATTATATAAACTATTTATATTTCTTTCATAAATATCTTTTTTTTCTAAAAATTGTTCTTTACTTAAATTAGGAATATCATTTATAATTCTTTCAATTAATTTTTTATCATTTTGATTAGGTGGATTATCTTCAATATGATATAATTTATTTTCTTTTGGATCATATCTTAATCCATTAAATCTTCTTAAAATTTCATCTTTTTCAACATTTAAATTAAAAATAATATCAATTGAACTATGAATTAATTCATGATTAGAATTTTTTTTAATTGGAATATCAATTATATTAGAATAAGAAAATAATTTTATTTCTTTTTCATCTAAAGGTTTATCAAATTCTGAAATATAACCAGTTACATAATTTTCAAGTTGATTTGCTTGAGAAAGTGTTTTTGGATAATTTAATAATATGAATCCAATATATAATTCTGGTTTTAATTTTTCTAATTCTTTTTCTAATGAATCTAATTCTTTTTTTAAATTTGTTAATATTGGACTTGGTTTTTTTTTTTTTGAACTTTCTTCATTTTCTTTTTCTTCTTCTTCTTGAATTTTATTTTCAGTTGATTTTATATTTGATTGAAGTTCTTGATATTTTATATATTTATTATTTAAATCTGTTATTAAATTGAAACGAGAATTTACATCATTTGGAAAATCTTTATTTATTTGATAAATTAATAAATTTAATAAAGTTTTATCTGGAATTTCTATTTTTTTCATTAATTCTTCTTTATTTATATTATTATCATTATCTTTATCTTCATTTTGTTTTTTATCTTTTTCTTTTTCTTTTTTATTTTTATTTTTACTTTTTTTAATATCTTTATCATTATCTTCATTTTTATTTTCTATAATTCTATTACTTTCATTTTCTTTTTTTATTTTTTCTATTTCAATATTTAATAAATCTAAAAAAGGTTGAATAATAATTTCAATTTCTTTAAATTCTTCTTTTTGTTTTTCAATTTCCATTTTAACATTTTCAACTTGATTTTTCTTAGCAGATTTAACTTTAGGATGTTCATCAATAGGAATATTTAATTCATCATATTCTTTAACAAAATCAAAAAGTATATTTTCTAAATTATAAAATTTTAAATATGGAAATTTCTCACATAAAAATTTAATTTGAGTTTTTTTTCCACTTAAAGGACAACCCATAAAAGAAATTTTAATAGGAATATAATTATATAAAGCATTTTTTGAAATAGGAATAATAGTATGTTCTAAAAAATTAATTCCAGTTTTATTATTATCTTTAAATCTATTATCTAATGAAATATCAATAATTTGTCCAAATTGAGTATTTAAAGTTTTTTCATTTGGTAAAATTAAATTTTCAATTTCTTCTGGAATTGGTTCATAATCTTTTATATCAATTCCATTTTCTTTATTATATATTCCATTATATAAATCTGGAAAATTATATTTATAACCTTTAATATCATTTGGTATTATATTATCATTAAATAATCCTATGTAATTACAATAATTAAATAAGTCATCTTCATCTTTTTTATTTATTTTTTCATTATAATCACTTTCATAGTCACTTTCAATATTTTTTTTTTCATTATTTAAAATTATACTAGAATCTATTATTTGTTTATTTATTAATTTTGAAGTTAAATTATCCCATTTTTCATTATCTATTAAATCTATATTATTGTCAATTTGATATTTTTCTACTTCTTTTACTATATCTAATATTTGATTCATTATTGGTGAAAGTAAATTTGTATGTTTTTTCTTTTTTTCTTTTTTTTCTTCTATTATTTTTGTTAAGGCATTTGAATTCAATTTATTTAATTCTTTGAAATATTCATCTTCATTAAATATTGAATTATCAATATTTTCATTATTATTAATTATATTATTTTCATTTTCCTCTCTCTTTAAATTATTATTTTCATCTTCTTCATTATTATTTGTAATTAAAGTTTTAAAAAGAGTTATTCTATTTCCAACCATTATATTATTATTATGAATAGAAAATGAATTTTGAATTAAATTCATTCCTTTTGAACTTTCACTAATATGATTAAATGAAGATTTAGTTTCATTTTTTTCATTTTTTTCATTTTTTTCATTATTTTCATCATTATTTTCTTTATTTTTATTTTCTTCTTTTTCATTTTCTTCATCTTCTTCATTTTCACTTTTATCATTATCATTATTAATATTATCTTCTTTAGGCATTAATTTCTCAATTTCATCATATCTTTTATTTTGTGGAAGCATTACACTTTTATTTTTTTTATGACGAGTAATTTTATTCATATGATTAATCATTGAATTCATATAATTTTGACTTTCAAGAATTTTTTTCATTTCTAATTCTTCTTTTAATCTCTTTCTATCTCTTTTTTCTTTATCTTTTTTTTGTTTCATTTTTTCATCTAATTTTTCTCTTAATTTCATCATTAAAATATCTGTATTAATAATTTTATTTTTTTTTATTTTTTTTGGATCTTCTGGAATATTTAATCCTAATCTTGCTAAATTATCTTCATAATTATTTATTTCTGAAATTGTATTTTTTGATGATTTATTAAAATAATTTAAAGATGCTTTTGAATAATAAAGAACTTTTTTAACAAATTGTTCTTTTTCTTTTTTTTTATCTTCTCTTATTCCTGCCATTGATTTATTCCATTTTAATAAATGTTCATTTTCAAAATTTAATAACTTGTCATTTCTATTTTTTTCTAAAGAAAAAATTCTTTTATGTGATTCATCATAAATTTCTAAATCTTTAACATTACTTTCTATTAATTTATATTCAGATTCACTAAATTTTAATCTTCTAAAACGTTTTTTTAAATTTTTGAATCTTTCTTCTGTTTTATTATCATTTTTTTTTCCTTCTGATTCTAATTTATCATTTCTACTTTTTAAATATTTTTCATTATTATTTTTATACATTAAACTAGTATATAATTTATGAATAGAGTTACTTTGTTTTAATTTTAATGATTCAAATGTTATTAATTTTTTATCAATATATTGTTTTATTTTATATAAATAAACTTGTGCAGTATAAGGTGATTTTTGTATTATTTTATTTCTATTTATCTCATCTAATACAATATTCATATCTAAAAATGTTTTTGCTAAATAACAATAATTATGTATTATATCTTTTTCTAATTTTGAATCTGAATATATTGATATATCTGGAATAATTTTATGTTTATATAATAATTCTGCAAATAAATAACCATTTTGAAAATCTTCACTAATATTATTAATTTTTTTTGATAATTTCATTTCATTATTTAACCAATTTTTCAATTGTTCCATTTAATAAATATATTATTAAAATTTTTTTTCATAAAATAAAAATTTAAAAATCAAAATTAAGAAAATTTAAAATTTTTTTTAAATTCATAAAAAAATAAAAAAAAACAATATATAATAAAAAAACAAAATATAAAAATAAACATAAAATCCCATTTTTTTTTTTTCAAAAGAAAAAAAAAACTTTTTAAGATCCTTGTCTAATTTCCATTCCATATTTTTTTAATCTTTCTGCAATATCAACTAATCCAACTTGCATAACAGCATTAACTAAATAATCAATAGTTTTAGAATCTAAAACAACTTTATGTTTAATAATAAAATTAGCAGCTTTAACTTGCATATCACCTTGAATATAATATTTAATAGCTTCAGTATAAAAACCTTCTTTTATTTTTAATTCAGCTGCTTTATCAAACATTTCAGAACGAATTAACCAATCAAAATATTCTTGTTTCATTGAATTATATTCTGTAATATGATGATTTTCTGCAATTCTTAATGCTTCTTCATATTTATGTAATTCTTTATATAATTCAATTGCTTCTTTTATCATATTATTTTTTAACATTAATTCTTCTGCTTCTTTAAAATTCTTTTCTAATACTAATAATTTTACTTCAACTAATGGATTATTTGGTTCTTTTTCTTTTTGTTTTAATATTTTTTTTATATATGATATCTTTGAATAATCACCTAATGATGCAAAACATCTTAATGCTATTCCTAAATTCCTTTCTTCTAATGATATTTCTGATAATTTCTTCCAATATAATATATTATCTTTTGATTGAGGTAAATTATCTAAAATTGATACTGCTTTTGTTAAATCTCTTTCATCAAGTGCATGAGTTAAATTAACTAAATTTTCATTTAAAAAAATTGAAGTTATATTATCTTTACCATCAGTTGGTCCTTCATTAATAAAAACTTCAATTTTTCCTTTTCTTCTTTCAATTAATTCAACATAACCTTTTATATTAATTAATTCTGGACTAGTATAATTATCAATATTATACCAGACATATAAACTTTTAGAATTTTGAGCAACTAAAACATCAGAATTTGGAACCCATTGAACAAAAGTACATAAAGGTACTAATGTTACTTTTTTTCCAACTGGCAATGATAACATATTTAAATTTTTATTTGAGTCTCTAAAAACTAATTTATTTCCTGATTTATTAAATTCTAAATATTCAATATTAGAATCATTTGAAAAATTTAATATTATATTTTGAGTATTTAAATCTTGAATATATATTGTTAAAGGATCAATTAAATATGCTATTAATTTTATATTTTGATTTTTTTTACTTGAAATTTTTGCACTTATTAAATTTTGATGTGTATAATCTGTTTTAAAATATCCAATTATTTCATTATTTCCATATTCAATTACTGCTATTTCACCAGTTGAATATACTAAACATGAATTATAATTATTAAAATCAAATTTTTCAGTTCCAGTTGAATTAAATGGAACTTCACTAAATTTTTGTAATGATAAATCACCAACAATTAATGAATGTTCAGTATTAATAATAATATAATTTTCTTCTTGTATATTAACTTTTAAAATCTCAGGAGATAAATTAGATTTAATAGTCATTCTTTTTCCTTTTTTAGTATCTTTAACCATAATTTGTGATAATGAAATATAAGTAATTTCAAATTTATCAATAATAGTTTTTTTTAAACAACTTTCAAACATATCTAAAGAACCACATAAAGAACCAGTAACTAAAACACCAAAATCTTGTTTCCAACATAAAGCAGTAAATGAATAATAATTATCAATTTCTAATATAGAACTTTCAACCCAACTTGATTGTTTTGAATTATAACTATAAATATAAACTCTATTATAATTTCCAACAGCAACTAAATCAAAATTACTATTAACTTTACTTATTGTAAAATCTTTTACTTTATTATCTTTTGAATAATCAAAAGTTTGAAGAATATTTCCATTTTCACTATAAAAATTAATTTTTTTATCAAGTGTAGAAGTAATAAATTGATTATTAAGTAAAAAAGATAAACAATAAGAAATAGAACTTGTAGTACAAATTTTAATAGAAGAATCATTTTCTAAATTATATAAAAAAATAGAATTATCCATATGACAAGAAATAATATAATTATTATTTTCATTATAACTCATATTAACAACAAAACTTCCTGTAGCATATAAAATTTGAGCAGAATTATTTCTTAAAATTCCTTTTTTTATTTTTCCATCAGCAATACCAAAAAAAATTTCTTGAGATTTTTTATTAGGCCAAATCATTGCAGTAACAGGAAAATTTTGTTCAAATTTATTACAAATTACTTTTTTATCACCCCAATTTGGTCCTAAATTATAAACAAAAATTATACAATCACTTTGAGAAACTGCTAATTTAGTTGAATCGGGAGAAAAACATATTTCTTTTACTACATATGATTTTGAATTTTTATTTGCTGGTTTTGTTTGAAACATTTCTTTTTTTTTTCCATCTTCTTCATATAATGTTATTCTTACTGAACGCTTTTCATCTACGTGTGCTACTGCTAAACGAAGTAAATTTGGTGACCACGATATTGCAAATATTTTTTTCATTCCATCGATACTTTCTTGAAGATTATGTAAATGTTTGAAATTCATTTTTTTTTTTTAATTTTTTTTTATTTTTATTGTTTTTTATTTTTTTTATTTTTTTTAGTGTTTGTTTTATTGTTGTTTAATTTTTTTTTATGCTTCTTTATATTTTTTTTTTAATTTTTTTTTTTAAATTTTAGATTAATTTTTTTTATTTTTTTATTTTGAATTATGGTTTTTTTTTATTTTGGAATTTTTATTTTACTTAATTTCATAAATAAAACATTAAGTGAATATGAACAAATTTTTTGTCACGAAGTCCCATTTTGTAACAGATTTATGTTTTGGGGTGAACAAGCACCAATATATTATGTAGATAATAAAACAATATCAATAAGTTCAAATATAATAAAAGGAACATTAAAAAATTTCAATCATGATTACATATCAAATCCTCATGATTTAGAATTTACATTATTTGTATTAAAAAGTGGTTTATTTAGAATGAAAATAAAACCAATTGGTGAAGACAGATTTGAATTAGATTCAAATGACGATCCTTTCGAAATGAAAAATTCTCAAAAAAGAAAAAATATAAAAACCTCATCTTCATATGATAATATAGTATTATATTATTATACTCATAAAAAAGTAAAATACGAATTAGAAATAAAATTTTCTCCATTTCAAATCCATTATAAAATAAATAACAAAATGGTATTTTTTATAAATTCAAAAAATTTATTTGATATAGAATTTCCAGGTAAAGATTTCAAATCATCAGAAGAAGATATAATGCAAACATTAAAATTAGATATTTTAATCCCAGAAAGTATAATTTTATCAGGTTTACCAGAAAGAGCAGGAAATGTAGGTTTAATAGATACAAACAATGATGAATATTATCATTTTTATAATATTGATATGTTTAAATATCCTCAAAAAAATTTTGCAGGAATTTATGGTTTAATTCCATTTATGATGACTCAATCATATGGTGGAAATGTAATTGGTGGTTTTATATGGAATAATCCAAGTGAAACTTTCGTTGGTGTTAAATCACTTAATGAAGGTAAGAATGTTATTTGGATGAGTGAAACTGGAATTTTTGATTTTTCATTTTGGAGTTCTGAAAATATTGATTCTTTCTATAAAACTTATCATCGTTTTATTGGAAAAACTCCTTTACCTAATATTTTCTCTTTAGGTTATCATCAAAGTCGTTATACTTATCATTCTATTGATGATATGAAAAAAATTGATAATAAATTTGATGAATATAATATTCCTTATGATTCTATTTGGTTTGATATTGATCATACTGATGGTAAAAGATATTTTACTTATGATCAAAATTTTTTTGAACCTTCAAAAGTTGAGAAATTTTTATTTGATTTAGAAAAAAAAGGAAGAAAAGCTGTTTTTATTATTGATCCTCATATTAAAGTTGATAAATGGTATCATATTTATTATGATTCTATGAAAAAAAATTATTTACTTAAATTTGAAGGAAAAGATTTTATTGGGAAATGTTGGTGTGGTGATGCATCATTTTTAGATTTTTTTAATAAAGAAGTAAGAAATTATTGGAAGAATTTAATATTAAAAACAGATTCTTATTTTTTTAATTCTAAAATAATTCACATATGGAATGATATGAATGAACCTTCAGTTTTTGATATAAAAAGAAATACAATACCAAAAAGTTCAACTTTCATATACAATAATAAAAAATATGAACATAGAAATGCACATAATATTTATGGTTACTTAATGCATAAAGAAACATATGAAGCATTAAAAGAAAAATATGAAAATAAAATAAGACCATTTGTCTTAACTAGAAGTTTTTTTTTAGGTAGTCATAAATATTCTGCTTTATGGACAGGAGATATTATATCATCATTTAATGGAATGGAATATACAATTCCAATGTTAATTCAATTATCTTTAAGTGGTTATTCATTTGTTGGAAGTGATATTGGAGGATTTGCTGATAATGGTGATGTTGATTTATATATTAGATGGTATCAAAATGGTATTTTTTTCCCTTTTTTTAGACAACATACTCATAGTCATTCTTATAGAAGAGAAATTTGGTTATTTGATTATGAACAATTTGAAATTATGAAAAATTGTATTATTATTAGATATCAAATTATACCTTATATTTATAGAGAATTTTATAAACATTATTATAAAGGAATTCCTATAATTAGACCTTTATGGTTTTATTATAAAAATGAATTAACTATGAGTAAATTTGGAAATAATGAATTTTTATTTGGTGAAAATATTTTAGTAAGACCTGTTTTAAATAGGAAAGAAGATAAAGAAAATAAAATTAATTTATATTTACCTGAAGATGAAAGATGGTATAATTTTTATAATAATGAAGAATTGTTAGTTAAAGGAGAAATTGAATATTTAATTAGTAAAGAAACTATTGGAGCTTTTATTAAAGGAGGAAGTATTATTCCTAAAAAAATGAGATTGAGAAGAAGTACTTTATTAATGAAAAATGATCCTTTAACTTTAATTATTACTTTAGATAATAATAATTTTGCTGAAGGAATTATTTATTTTGATGATGAAAGTAATTTTGATTATGAAAAGGGAATTTATTCAGTTTTGAAAATTACTTATAAAGATAATATTATTAGTAATAAATGGGAAAAAAATGGATATAAGGTTTTAAATAAAATTGAGAAAATTATTATTTCTGGGAATAATAATAATATTTCTTCTGTTGAATTAATTAAAAATGATATTAAAAAAAATGTAGAGTTTATTCAATTTGAAAATAAAATAATTGAAATTAAAAGAATTGGAAATGAAAAATTATGTGAAAATTTTGAGAAATGGGAATTTATATTAAAATAAAAAAAGAATAATATATTAATTAATAAATAAAATATAATATAATTTAATATTAATTTAAAGCATTCTTAAAAAAATATTCGGAAAAAAAAAAAATGAAAAAATATAAAGAAAATTCATTTTCTTTTAAATCAAATAATAATAGTCAAAACCAATTTCAAAATATTCGACCATTAAAAACTCCAAGATATAATATTACAAAAGAATTTCAAATTCAATTTTTTGATATATTTAAAGCAATGAAAAGAGAAGTTGATCACATATTTCCAGCAATGTTAAAAAAAGTTGATTTGACTTCATTTGAAAAAACAATGAGAAGCAATTTAATAAATGAAATAAAAAAATTTATAAATAAATATAAATTAAGTCAAATTTGTTATTATTCAAGTATTTATTTATTAGATAAATTATTAGCTAAAAAAATTAAATTAAAAGTTTATGAAATTGGAATAATTTCTTTAATTCTTTCAGCAAAATTTTATGATTCAAAAAGAAATGTTCCTTCAATTAATAAATTTCAAGAAATTTTAAAACCAAATCAAAAAATAAGTTTAAATCGAATTCTTGAAATTGAAATAATTTGTTTAGATGCATTAAATTATAAAATAAGTTACCCTGAAACATATACTTTTATAAATATAATATTAATGTATGGTATAATATTTAATATTGATTCAAATAAAAGAAAATTAAGTAGTTCAATTTATCATTTACCTTTACAAATATATGATGAAATTATTGTTGCAAATACTGATTATTTACAATTTCATCCTTTATTATTAGCATATTCTTGTATAGCAATTTCTAGAGATATTTTCAAATTAGATAAATGGATTCCAATATTAGAAAAAATATTTAATATTTCTTTTAATGATTTTGAAGAAGTATATCATTTTGTATATGGTTTATATAATGAATGTAAAGAAAAAGAAATTAAACAAAAAGAAGAAGAAGAAATAATGACTAATTTAAATATTAATAATGAAATTAACAAGAAGAATACTTTTGATATTAAAAAAGAAAAAAATATTAAAGTTAATGATAATACAATTGATATTAATCAAAGAAAAAATATTATTAAACAAGATAGTAATGAATATATTCTTAATTCAGCTCAAAAATATAATTTAATAAGAAATCCTTCTGAAACAATTTTGAAAAATTATATTCAAAAAACAAAATCAATGAATATTAATGTTGACATTAAACAATTAGAAAATTTAATGAAAAGTAAACAAGAAAAAAAAAAAGAATTTAATAAATCATATGATTTTGAAAAAGAAGAAATTAAAAAAAAAGATATACTAATTCATAAAAGAAATTCAATTAATAATGAAAAGAAATTTATAAAAACCAGTCTAACATATTCAAATTATAATCAACAATTAAAAAAAGATTTAAATAGTAATAATGGAGATAAAGAAAAAGAAAATGAAACTTTTTTCTATAATCCAATTAAAAAAACTAATTTAAGTGAATATACAAGTAATAAAACTAAATTTATGTCTGCAGTAACAAGAGCAAAACTTTCATTTTTAAAAGAATCAAAATCAAATATGAATTTTTTAAATAAATCAACCAAAAATGCTGTAATTAATAAAAATAATAAATCATTGAATATAAGTCTTAATGATTATAATAATTCATTTGAAACCTTTCATGATACTTCTTATAAAGAAAAACAATTGAATAATAGTTCTACAAAAATTAATATATCAACTGAAAATAATAATATTTCTAAATTAAATCATAATAATAGATATAAATACTTATTTATAAATAAATAACTCTAATGAACAACATATAATTATAAAGTCTATTTATTTGAAAAAAATTTAATAATAGAAATAAAAAAACTAAAAATTTATAATTCGAACCTAATATTTATAATAAATTATTTCGATATTAATATTATTTAAAACTTTATTTAATTAATAAAATAATTTATAATCATTTTTAATCAAAAAATAATATTTTTAAATATTAATCTAAAAAAAAAATTAATAAATGTCAGATGTACCAGAAGTAAAAAAAAATGAAAATGAAAATAAAATAGAAAAAGAAAACGAAAAAGAAAATGAAGATGAAATAAAAAAAAGAGATAATATAACAAGAAGTAGATTAAGAGGAAGACTAAGAGGAAGAATGAGAGGAAGAATAAATAAAAATCAATCAAATAGAGAAGAATCAACAAAAGAAAATCAAAGAAATAATAAAAATAGACAAAATAAAAACAATAATAATGAAAATAATAATATTAATAATGAAGATAACAATAATGAAAATTTTGAAAATAATAATAATCAAAGACAAAGAAGAATAAGAAGAAATAATTATCAAAATAGAAGAAATTATAATTACCAAAGAAGAAGAAATTATCAAAGAAGACAATATAATAATTTTCAAAGAACTAATTTTCAAAATCGAAGAAGAAGAATTGGTATATTTAGAAGAAGAAATATAAATTATAATCAAAATAATAATTTAAGAGAAAGAACATTTTATTATAGAAAATTATTTGTTTATAATTTAGATTCTCAAATAACAGGATTTGAATTAAATAAAATTTTTTCTAGAATTGGAAGATTAACAAGATGTTTTATTAATTATAATCAATTAGGTGATTCTTTAAGAAGTGCTAATGTTGATTATGCTGATCCAAGAGATGCAAGAAAAGCAATTAATCAATTTGATAATTCAAAAATTGGAAGAGATTTTATTAGAGTTACTTATAAAAGAAATAGAAGATTTAATAATTTTGAAGGGTTTAATAATCAAAATATTAGGTTTAATAATTTTAATCAAAAAAGAAGATTGGTTATTAGAAGGAGAAGAAGATATTAAAAAAGAAATATTAATTGAATAAATTAAAAAAAAATAGATTAAATTAATTATTTTAAATTAAAGATTTATTTAAATGGTTATTTAATTATTTTTATAATAATATATAAATCTTTAAATAATATATCATATTTAAAAAATGTTAATTCATTTTGTATTTATATTTATTAATTAAATTGATTGAAATTTTATATGTATTTAAGTAGGATGAATATTTATTAGATTAAAAAAAATATTTTTTTAATAAACAATCTTTATATTAATATATTAAAAAATAAAATTGATTGGTATTTTAAATAAACAATTATTATTTTAAAACTGAATAAAAAAAATTGGCAAAATAAAAAATAATTAAATAAACAATTAATATAAAAAATATAAATCAGAAAAATTTATTTAAAAAAATAAAATGAAATTAGTAAAATTTCTAATGAAACTAGTAAATCAAAAAGTAACAATAGAATTAAAAAATGGAACAGTAGTAACAGGAAATATAACAGGAGTAGACATATCAATGAACACACATTTAAAAACAGTAAAAATGACTTTAAAAGGCCATGATCCAGTAACATTAGATCATTTAACAATAAGAGGAAATACAATAAGATATTTTTTCCTTCCTGAAGATTTAAATATTGAACAATTTTTAGTTGATGATTCAACAAAATTAAAACAAAAATATAATGCAATTAGAGGAAGAAATAGAGGAAAACCTAAAAATTCTAAAAAGTAAAATTTTTATTTTATAATAATTATCTTATTTTTGTTCTTTTTTTTAATTTAAATTTTTTTTGTATTATTTTATTTATTTATTTATTTATTAAATAATTAGATTTTGAAAATTAAAAAAAAAAAATATGATTATACTTCTGCTAAAAAAGGATGATTCATTTCTGCTTCTTCATCTAATATTTTATTTAATTCTTTTTGTATTTCTTCTTTTTTTTCTTCATTATTTTCTTTTTTATTTTCTTTATTTTTATTTAATATTTTATTAAATTTTGGAGCTGGTTTAGCTTTAAAAGGAACAGGAGGAATAAAATCTTCTGTTTCATTTACAAAAACAGATTTAAAATTATATTTATTTGTATATTCCTTTTTTTTATTATATGAATGAACCAAAAATCCATTCATTCCTACTTTTGGAATATAATTTAATTGATTATTTATATTTTGACTATCACAACCTATAAATTGTTTTTTTATTATTGGTTGTTTTGTAAATTTTTGAGTGAAGAAATTAAATTTATTATTTGGATTTGATATTAAATCATTTTTATTTTTATTTACTATTTTATATATATTATTTTTATCATTATTTAAAATATTTCTTTTTGATTCATTTAAATCGTATTTATTATTTATTTGAGTTGATGTGTTTGGTCTTTTTTTATTTTTTATTGTTTTTTTTACCTTTTCTTCTTTTATTTTTCTTTCTTTTTCTTTTTTTTCTTTTTCTTCTCTTTCTTTTTCTAATTTTTTTTCTTCTATTTGTCTATATAATTTCATTTTAGTAATTAAATCATGTTCTTCTTTTGTTAATTTATTAAAATCAAAATTTCCTTTTTTTTTAATTTCATCTTTAATTCTATTTTGTAATTCTTCAAATTTAATTTTTTCATTTTCAAAATTATCTTTATTACTAATATCAATATTATCACCTTTTAAACTTTTTTCTTCTTTAAAAAACTCATTTTTACTTTTATTATCTTCATTATTATTATTATTATTTTTTCCCATATCATTAATTAATTTATCATATTCTTTCTTTGACATAATATTTTTCATTTCAGATAAAGTTTCATTAGTCTTTTGAAAACTTTCATAATTATCTTTAATTTTTTTTTTAGTTGAATCAACTTTATCAATATCAATATCATTTTCTTCACCAAAAATTAAAATATCACTTTCTTCATTTTCTTCACTTTCTTCATAATCACTATATTTATTTTTTTTTTCAACTTTTTTTTTAATTGGTTCAAGATAATGAAAAGTTCTTTTTATTTGAGAAGTTTTTAATCTTTTTTTTTTATTATCAATAATATTATTTCCTTTATTTTCAATAGGAAATAAATTTATATCTTTTTCTCTCATAAATATTTTTTCTTTATAAGGTTTTACAAAATTTTCTTCATTATTATCACTTTCTTTTAATTTATGTAATTTAATTTTATTATTTGTATATTTCCATCCATGTGCACTATATGGTTTTTTAAATTTCATTTCTTTTTTTTCTTCTTTTGTAAAACCTAATTTATGAGAATGAATATCAATTTTTTCTAAATCTTTATCTTCTATTTCTTTTATTTCATCTTCAATTTCTAATTCTTCTTCTTCTTCTTCTTTCATTTTCTTTTTTTTCTTTTTAACTTTTTTATGTTTATTTTTATATTCTTGTAATTGTTCTTCATCTGTATATATTTTTTTCACTTTTTTCTTTTTATATACTTGACCTTTTATTATATATGGTTCGTTTTTTTCTTCTTCTAATTTTTTTTGTTTTTTCTTTTTTTTCTTTGATTTTTTTTCTTCTTTGAAATCTTCTTTTCCAATTCCATTAAAGTTAAAAAATAAATCTTGAATTTCTGCATTTGACTCAAATTTATCTAATTCCATTTTTTTTCTGAAGAAAAATTATATAAAATATAAATAAACATTATAAAAATATTCTAAAATAAGAATTAAAATTTAAAAAAAATAAAAAAAAACAAATTTTTTAATCATCATCATAAAAATTTTTAACTTTATCTTTTAATTTATTCCTAATTTCTTCATCTTTTTCAAATATATTATCAATTGTATTTAAAAGTATATTTTTAATATCTTCAACATTTAATTTAAAATTAACACCAATTTCATAATATTCTTGACTAATATCACTTAAAATTAACATAGTATCATCAGTATTAATAGAAATATTTTTAAAAACAATTTCATTTCCATTTATATCATTAATTTTTTTATTCCAAAAATTTTTTAAAGGTATTTTAGAAAAATCAATTTGATTAGTTATTTTAAAAGAACAAGTTGGACAAACTTCAATATGAATATTTCTTTTTAATATTTCTAAATAATGTTCTTCTTTTAAAAAATAACAATGTGATACTCTATCAGGTAAAAATTTATCAAAAGGAAATATTTGATAATTTTCAGTTTCTCCCATATGAATAGTAACTTTTAATCCTTCATTTTTAAATTTTTCAAATATTGGAATTATTTCTTCATATTTATGTTTTTCATTTATTTCATTTCCAGAATAATCAATTCCAACTATTAATTTTTTTAAATTTTCATTTTGAAAATTTTTATATATATTATATGTATCTTCATAATCATTTAAATCTTTTTCTCTATCTAAACAAATTATTAATCTTGTTATCATATCATTTTCATTATTAAATTTATCAATTTCTTCTAAAACTGTTTTTAAATATTCTTCTTTTGTAAATAATTCTGCTTTTCCTTTTAATGATGTTCTAATTTCTAAATATATTACATTATGTTTTTTCCAATCTTCTAACATTTCTTTTGTTATTCTTCTTAACATTTTTAAATCTGTTAATATTTTTGAAGATATTTTAAAAAAATTCATTGCATTTGGAAAATCCATTTTAATATATAATTTTTCTATTTCATTTCTATCTGATTGGGATAAATTTTCTAATAAAGTTTTCTTTCGAATACTTCCATTTAAATGTGCATGAATGTCTATTTTTGGTAAAGAATTTGAAATTGTGAAGAATTTTATTTGTCTTTGAATATCAGCTTCCATTATTTTTTTAAATAATATTAATATTTATTTTTTAAATAATATTTTTTTATTAATATTTAATATTTTTTTAATTTAATATTTGTAGAAATTTATTATTTTATCTCTTTTAATTGTTGAAATTTTATTATTTGATGAATTATCATATTGTGGAAATTGATTACAATTATAAAATATTAATTCACTTTTTGCATTTCTCCAATCTAAATTTGTATTCCAATCATTATGTAAGATCATTTTATATGAATTATCAATTTTTTTATTTTGTTTTTCTTTTACTTTATCATTAAATATATTTGATTTTAATGATTCTATTTTATTTCTTCTACTATAATATTGTTGTGGTAATTTTTGTTGATATAAAATATTATTTAATTTTATATTATAATATCTTTCATCATTTAAAAATTTATTATTTGAATTATATTCATTATATGGTTTAAATAAATTCGGTGAAGAACAATTTTTATTGAAATGTTTAGGTTTATTAATACATTTATTAATATTATTTTTGAAACATTTATAATTTTTAATATTATTATAATTATCATCATAATAATTATATTTTATTTTTTCTATTCTTTTTTGAGGTAATTGATTAAAAATATCAGAACCATATATTGCTTCATATGCTTTTATTCTTTTATTTGTAATATCATTTTTCATAAATTTTAAAAAATTAAAAGAAAAATTAAATTAATAATATTATAAATAAAATAATTATCAAATAATATTGTAAAAAAGTATATAGTTTTATTTCAAAAATTAAATAATGAATAAATAAAATTTAATATCATTAAAAATCAATATTCAATCATTAAAAATTTCCTGAAAAATAAAAAAATAATTAAACCCAAATAAAAAAAATCAAATAACATAATAACTTAATATAGTAAAAAAAAAATATTCAAAAAAAAAAAAAATTAAGAAAAAAAAAAACTTTAAAAAAATGGGTTGTAGTTCAACACATGAAAAGAAAAACGAAATACCAGAAGACCAAAAAAACCAATCAGAAATAAACGAATTAAAATCTGAAAATTCCCAAATATCAAAATCAAAAAATTCATCTCAAAAATCTCATCCAAGTATAGACAGTTCCCAATACATTCCTCGTAAATATAATAAAAAAAGAACAAAAGAAGAACAAGACAACGAATTTAAAAAATATCAACACGAAATAAAAAAAAAACGTAAAGACGAAGATTCAAATTCTTCATCTGATTCAGAAGAAAGAAGAAACAGAAGAAAATTAGGATTATATCATTCAATAATTGATGGAGAAATATCACAAGATGAAAAAGAAGAAAGAAAAAGAAAATATAGAATGCAATATATTCCACCATTACAAAAAGAAGTTCCCTTTCGTCATAGAGAAAAAGAAGAAATGTATGATCCAAATGATATTGATTCAAAACCATTTAAATTAGGTTATGAAGATGAAATATTTAATGGGAAAAATTATGGTATTCCAATTCAAATTTATAATCAAACTTGGTTAACTTTTGATTTTCCAGTTGAACCTGATGTTAAAAATCCTAGAGTTGAAATTCCTTTAGGATGGAGAATTCCTTATAAAAAAGATTATGAAGAATTAATTAAATTTGCTGGTAATAATGAAAGAGCTAAAATTGTTTTAACACATGAAAAATTACTTAATATGAATGAAGATTATATTTATATTACTAGTGATAAAGTTTATGGGAATGAATTTGATGGTTATAAAAATGATGCTTGGAAATTTTATTGTGTTGGTTTTTATTTAAATGATGATGATGATGATGATGAAGAAAATAAGGAAAAAAAAAAAAAAGATGGTTATGATGTTATTATGAAAGAACAAAGTGAATATGAATATGAAAATGATATTGTTAATATGAAAGGAGATAATATTAGTAAAGATGAAATTTTGGATACTGAATTTAAAAAAAAAATGAATGAAAGAATTAAAAGAAATAAAAATAATAATAAACCTTCTAAAGTTAATGTTCAAAAATTAAAAAATAAAAAACCAAATACACCAAATTTAAAAGCTAAAATGATAACAGATGATAATGAAATAGAATTAATTTTTGGTAATAATCAAGAAATGATATTTTTAAAATTAGAAGAAGGAAAAAAAAAAAAAGAAGATGAAATAAAACAATTAATATTTAAAGTAAATACATTTAAAAATAAAAAAATATTAAAATGTAAATTAATAGCAAATCAAGTATTAGATATAATGTTTAAATGTCCATTAGTAATAGAACAAGGTTACAAAGCTTTTTTTGAAGTACCAAACGTAACAAATATAACAACTTTTGAATGGAATTTCAATGATAAATATTGTAATAAAAAACAAAAAAAATCAGATAAATTAATAGCGTCTCATATTTTTAAAGAAACAGGAGAATATACAATAAAATTACATATAATTTTATTTTCTTGTCGTAGTTTCCATTTAGAAAAAAAAGTTTTAGTAATTGATGAAATATTATTTGGTAATGAAGAAATTATAAATGGAATTTCTTATGGTCAACCAATTAAAATAGGAAATCAAATTTGGTTAGATAGAGATTTATTAAATTATCATAATTATAAAGGAAAAGATATATGTTTAATTAGAGGAAAAGGACCTGGGATTCATGGAGAAAATTCTTTTTTAGATTCTGTTTCTGCTTGTCCTAAAGGATGGAGATTACCTTATAAAGAAGAAATTGAAGAAATGTTAAATTATATTGGAAGAAATGTTGAACAAAAATTATTTTTTTTAACTTTAATGGATGGAGCTTTTTTAGCAGATGTTAAAGAAGGTTTATATGATTTAATTTGTATGAATTTTAAAAATAGTAATTCAAGTTATAAAAGTTTAAAAGATGAGAAAAAAGATAAAGAAAGAATTGAAAGTATATTAAATAATAATTATGAATTAAATCAAAAATTAAAAAATTATAATAGATTACTTGTTGGAACATTAAATTTTAATGATATTTATAAAAAAGAAGCTTATTGTATGAATATTTCAAATAATAATGTTTGTATTGGAACTAGAACAACTTCATTAAATTCTCCTTTTTCTATGTTTAGTACTCGTTGTATAAGAGATCAAGAAATTAATTTAGATTTAGGAATAAGTGATAATACTTTTCCAATTAATTTTAAAATAGAATTTAAATTAGATTATCCAAATATACAAGAATGTAATTGGGATTTTGGTGATGGGAGTAAAGTAATAAAAAATCAATTAGAAGTTAGTCATTCATATTCTAAATCAGGAGAATATAATTTAATTTGTAATTTTACTGTTTTTTATAATATTGAATATACTGTAACTAAACATTTACAAATTTATTCTGATGATGATTTTGAAGATACTGAATTAATAAATGAAAGTCAAATTAAAATATATAATTTAGGTAACTTTTATAAAGTAAAGAGAATAAATGAAATACACTTTTCAAGATCAATTGCTCCAATATCTCCATTAATAAATGAATTAGGGTTTTATATTGCATTTAATAATATTTTAGATAATGAAATGAAATTATTTAAAATATCATTTGAAGATACAAATGAATATTTTTTAGATAATTTTAAAAATCCAATATATACATGTTATAGTGGATTACCATATGATTTAGCATCAACTAAAAATGGTGTAGTTATATTAATGGGAGATACAAGAGATAATAATTTATTATTTATTCAATTTATAAATTCAAAAGGAGAAATGATTTGGAGAAATAATATAATGCAAAATGGACCAAATCCTTTAAAACCAGAAAAAAATCAATTACTTTTTATTAATACAGAAACAAATAAAATTGAATTTGGAATGAATGCAATGTTTAATCCAATGAGTGGTAGATTATCATATGGTTATGGAAGAATACTTTGTGTATTTTCATATATGAATAATTTTGGTTTAACTAAAGATGGTTATAGAGAAGATAATAATGGTGATACTATTGTAACTTATAGTGAAGATGGTAGTCAAGTTCATTTAGTTCAAAGTTGGAGTACTACACATTCTTTATGTCAAAGATGTGTTTTTAATGGACAATATTTTTATGAATGTTCTTTTGGTGATTGTGCTCCTGCTAATATAAAAGTAATGAGAGTTGATCCTAAAGTTCAATTAAAATTAGATGTTAAGAATAAAAATAATAAAATAAAAACAACTCAATTTAATAATAGTACTTTTAATATTAATTCAAATAATAATTATCAACCTGATATAAAATTTGAACATTATTTACCTTTACAAAATAGAATTAAAAATAATAAAGATTTAATAAATACAAATAATGATTTTGAATTTAATGAATATGATTATTTAAAAAATTTAGATAATTTTAAAAAAAGTGAACAAATGACAATGAATTTAAGAAATAAATATTTAAGAACTAATATTGTAAATGGTTCAATTCCTTCAAATTTAAGAGGACAAACGAGTGGAAGATTTGGTGACATTACAAAAATAAGAAATGATAAATTTGCTATAATTTATAGTAGAATTCCTTGTATTGATGGAGGAGAAGTTAATAAAATAAATGAATTATCTTGTATAATTTTTGATAATGAATTAAAAATAAATGAAGTTAATATTATTAGAGAAGGTGATTTAGTAAATTGTATTAAAAATGCAAAATATGGAAATAATATTTTTGTTATGATAAGTGAAAGTAAAAAATTTTCAAATGATAAAAAATATTTACTTGATAAAGTTGATTTTATTGAAGAAGAAATTGAAGAAGAACATGAAATTTGTAATTGTTTTTTATTAGATAATAATGGTAAATTAATAGGAAATAATATTTTATCATATCCTGTTAATATTTTTTCTCCAAGTGATGATTTTGAAACTTTAATTGATGGAAGTGTAGTTTGGACTTTTTCAGATAATGATAATAATCTTTATTTATGTATTTTAGGTGTTTCAGAAATGATTAATTTTTTAAATAATTATGAAAATGATTTTATTTCTTCTGATAAAGTAATTTTAGAATTAGCAAAAAAAAATGAAGAAGCATTAAAAGAAAAAGAAGAAAAAGAAAAAGAAATTTTAAGAAAAATGGGAATTGATGATGAAGAAATACAAAGAAAAATAAAAGAAAGTGAAAAAATAGAAAAAAGAAAACTATATGAAGATTCAGAAGAAATGAGAATTGCAGAAGAAGAAGAAAAAGAAAGAGAATTAGAAAAAAAAAGAAAAAAAGAAGAAGAAGCAAGATTATTAAAAGAATTAGAAGAAGAAAGAGCAATGAGAAAAAAAGAAAGATTAAAAAAAGAAAAAGAAGAAAAAGAATTTGAAAAAGAATGGGAAGATGTTAAAAAAAAGAAAAAAAAGAAAAAACCTAAAATTAAAAAAAAAACACAACCTAAAAGTGAAAAAAGTGATCAAAAAAAGAAAATTGGTTATGAATATGAAAGTAGTGAATCTTATTATGAAGAAGAAGAAGAAGAAGAAGATGATAAGAAAAAAAGAAAGAGAAATGTAATTAATATGGAAAGTATGCCTGAATTTAAAATTTATGGAAAAAATCTTGGGAAAAATAATGTTAATCAAGAATTTGATAATTATTATATGTAATTTTTTTTATATATTTTTATAATGTTAATGTATAAATTATTTTATTTATTTTTAGTTTAAAATAATTTTTTTTTTTTTTGATTTATATAATTTAATATGTTTTGTTTTAAAATAAAATTATATTTATATTTTTTATATATGATATTATAATAAAATTATTATTTAGATTTAATTTTATTTTAATTATATTTTTTTTTTTTTGATTTTAACTTCCAAAAAATTCTTTTCTTTGTTGATTAAGTAATTCTTCATATTTTTTAATAGTAATTTCTTTAGTTTCAACTTCATTATGTAAATTTTGAATAATTTCTTCTTTAATTTTTAAAGTTTTCTTAATTTTATCTTCAATTTCTAAAATTTCTTTTTGATGAGTTTTTTCAATATCTTCTTTTTGTTTTTCAAAAATTTTTTGAGCAGTTTGTAATTTATTATTTAATAAAGCCACTTCAGCATCACCTTTTTGTAAATTAGATTTCAATTCAATTTCCATATTCATTTTCTCTTTATTAAATTCTCTTGTTAAATTAGCTAATTTATCAGATAAATTTTTATACATTTCTTGTAAATCTGAATATTGTTTTTCTTTTGTATTATAATCACTATTTTTTAATTCTAATTTTTTTGTTGTTAAATCTAATTGTTCTTCAATAAAATTTCTATTTTTAATTTCTTTATTTAATTTTTCAGTAACTTCATTTAATTGTTTTTTAATTGCATTATTTTCTTCAATTAAAACTAAATTTTTCTCATTTGCTTTTTTTTGAGCTTCATTTAAATTTTTTTTCCTATCTTGTAAAGCTTCTTCTCCTAATTTTTCAATTACAATATTAATTTGTTTATCTCTATCTTTAATTAAATCTAATTTCATTTCTTTATATTTTTTTTCTAAATCATTTTCTTTTTTTTTTAAAATTTTATTATTTTTTTTAATAATTTTATTTTTATTATTTTTAATTTCAAAATTTAATTTATCATCATATTCTTTTCTTAAATCATCAATTTTTTTTTGAAAAACATTTTCATTATTAAACATATTATTATTATTTCTTTCTTCTAATTTTTCAATTTGTTCTTCATAATAATTTTTATCTTTTTCTCTTAAAGATTCTAATCTATTTATTTCACTTTGTAATTTTGCATTAAATCTTCTTCTTTCTTCTGTAATTTCATCTTCTAATCTTTCACTTTGATTTCTTAATCTTTGATTTGTAATTTCTTTTTCACTTTCAATCGCTTCTTCTTTTTCTTTTATATATCTTTTTTTTAATTCATCATATTTTAATTCATATTCTTCTATTATTTTTTCTTTTTGTAATTTTAATTGTTTATTATGTTCTTCTTCTAAATTTGATATTTTATTTTTATATGTTGTTATTATTTTTTCTAATTCTGGTTCTAAACCTTTTGCTGTTAATTCTTTTATTTCTTTTATTTTTTGATCTTCCCATTTTTTTCTTCTTATTTTTTCTGCTTGAAACCAAGCGTCTTTATTTTTTTTTGTTTCTAATTCATAGTTTTCTTTTATATTTTGGATTTTTTTAAATGAATTTTTTTCATTTTGATTTAATTTATCTTGTAATTCATTTACTTGATTTTCTAATCTTTTTTTTTCTGTCATTATTGTTTCCATTATTATATTTTGTTTATTTATTAATGAATCAAATTCATTTTTTTTATTTAATAATGTTCTATTTAAATAATCATGTTTGTCTCTTAATTGTTTTTTTAATTCTGAAATTGCTTGAGTCATTATATCAATTGTTTTTTTTGATTCTGTTAATTCTAATTTAAGAGAAATTAAATCTGCTTGTTCTGTAATATTACTTAAATTTTGTTGTTGAATTAATATCTCATTATTATAACTATTATTATTATTATTATTATTATTATTATTAATATTAATATTATTATTATTTATATCATTATTAATAGAATTTGTATTATTAATATTATTATTATTTAATGAAATGTTTTGATCTGTTATATTATTTATTATTTGTGATGGTTGTTGTAATGATGATGAATCTAAGAAATTATATAATCTTTGAAATGCATCTGTTGGTTTTATTTCTTCTTTTTCTTCTATTTTGTCTTTTTTTGTTGATTCAATTAAATCATTTTCTATTTCTTTTAAATTATTATTTGTTTCTATTATATTTTCATTATTATCTTTATTATTTATTTTATTTAATTTTTCATTATCTATATGTGAACTTGTTTTTAAATCATTTGAATTATTTACTATTGGTAATTCTTTTATTGGTAATTGATTTTGATTGGAGGTATTATGTATATTTTCTTTTTTCTTTTTTTCTTCTTTTTTTTCATTTTTATCTTTTTGCATTCCTTTAGCAATTTTTTCAAATATATTTTCTTGAATATTAGGTTTGATATTTTTTTCTTCTTTTTTGTTTTCATGAACAATTGGTTTAATAAGTTTTTCTTTATCATCTTTTTTTGAAACAATAATAACATTTAATTCTTGTTTTTTTCTTCCTGATGAAGGTCTTTTTTCTTGTAATTTTATTTCCTTTGGTTCAACTTTATAATTTTTAATAATTTCTTCATCAATATCATCTATATCATATTTATCATCTAATCCTATTAAATCAGAATTTGGAATATCTTCTTCAATATCATCTATATCTTCTTTTTCAATTTCAATATTTTGTTTTTTCTTTTCTAAATTAATATTATTATTATTATTACTTATATTATTATTATTATTATTAAAATTAATATTATTAAAATTATTTTCATTATTATTAGTATTATTAATATTATTATTATTATTATTTTTTTCATTTGAATTTTTATTTATTAAATTATTTGAATCTTCTATTTTGTGATTTATATTTTTTTCTTCTTTTAAATTTAATTTGATATTATTAGAATCTATATTACTATTACTCTTTTTGCCTGATTTTATACTTTTTAAAATCTCATTATAATTTAAATCTAAAGTAGATATTATTTCTTTTCCTCTAGTATCTATATCATTTTTTTTATTATCAATAATTCTATAATTATGTAAAATATCAATTTTTCTTTGTTTTAATTTTTCTATCATTTGTGTTTTAGGGTCGTTTTTCTTTTTATCAAGATATTTTCTAACTTCTTTTTGAAGAATTAAAACAGCTTCTTCTAAATTATTATATTTAATTAAATTTTTATTAAGATGAGAATTTTTATTATTTACAATTAATTTTGGTGTTTTTTTAATTGTATTATTATTCTTCTCATTATGAACTTTTTTTGAAGAAGAAGGATGATTATTAATAAGATTATTTTGATTATTTATATTAACACTTTTAGTTGTTGTTGAAGTTGATGGTCTTTTATTCCCTTTTACAATTTTTACATCTTTTTTTAATAATTTTTGTTTATTTAAATCTTTTTGATTATTATTTATATTTGGATTATTTGTTGATTTATTAATTTTAGGTTTATTTTCCATTATTTATTATTTTTAAAATTATTAAATTTAATAAAATTTTTATTAATTAAAATATTATAGTAATAAATGTATAATTATTAAATTTTTAAAAGTTTTTGAGTATCATTAAAAATTTTAATATAATAATTAATATCTTCATTAACAATTTCATTATCAGAATTTTCTTCTTTATATTGATCATAATCATATAAAGTAGAAATACCTTCCATTCTTTTACTTAAAGCATCAAATGCATTTCCTTGAGGAAGTAACATTAAAATTCCATAAATACTTCTTACTAAATATAAATTTTTCATAGGTTCTAAAAATTTAATTCTAATTGGATTAAATGATGAAGTTTCTAATAATTGAACCATTAAACCTAATTCTTTATAAAATTCATTTTCTAATTTTATTCCAGTAAAATTTAAAATTAAATTAAAACTTAATTCATAATATTCTGAAAATAAAGTAAGAATTAAAACTGCAATTGGACTATACGACCAAATAGTATATAATTGATCAAAAAAGGCTTTTGCATTTTTATCTTTATCTCTACCATATTTTGATAAAGTTGAACGAAGTTCTTTTCCAGAATTATTTGATATTAAAAATATATTTAATTTATTTACCATTTCATTAATAAATTTTACATTATTAATTAATAATAAAATTTCAGAAAATTTTTGATAAATTTTAACAATATCAATTTTATCTGATAATAATTTCATTATTTTTTCCCAATATAAATCTCTTAATTTTTTATCATTTAATAATTGATTAATTATCTTATCAATAATATCATTTAAATATGATTCATTATAATTAGCAACATCACAAAAAAAATAAATCATTTGTTCTAATAATTTTTCATCATCATTTGGTAATAATTTATCAAAATTATCAATAAATCCATCACCATTAGGAAACATATTATCACCATATTTATCAAATAAAATTTGATACCAATGAATAATTAATTGTAATTTCTGTGAATTAATATTACTTTTAATTTTATTACTAAAAGTTTTAACATCAAATTCTTTTGTATTTTTTGGTACAAGTTCTATAATTTTAGCAAGACATTCATTAGTTTCTGTTGAATATTTTTCATTTTTTTGATTTAATATAACATCTAATACATTTATAAATAAATGAAAAGGAATTAATTTTAAACTATCTTTAATATTATAATCATTATTTTCAATTTCTTGAACATTTAAATTTTTGGGAAATGTTATTTTTTTCAAATGTGGTGTTAAGGAATTAAATGATGATGTAGTTGAATTATCAGTAGTTATATGATAATTTTTTACACTTTGTTTTCTTGATATATTTATATCATTTAAAAACGGTTTATATTTAATTAAATTTGCTTGACTTTTTGATTCTTCTATTAATGTAACATATTTTAACATTATATTATAATATTTTTTTAAATAATTGTTTAGTCTTTCAAAAACAAATTGTTTTGATTTTACATCTGAGTTACATTTTTCTATTATTAATGTTAAATTTTTATCATAAATCCCTTTATTGTCTAAATAAAAATTTTCATAATTTGTTTCTAAAATATCCTGTATTGAAATTAAGCATTTTTTAACTATAGATCTTACTTCTTCAGAATTATCATTTAATAAATTAAATAACCATGGTAAGATATCTTGTAATATATTAATTAATTGAATTTGATTAATATCAATAATTAATTTAATCCAATTTACTACAAATAATTTAATTATTGTATTATTTGTATTTACTTTTTCTAAGAGTTTATTTATTAATTTTCTACTATCAAAACTTTGATTTGTTTTATCTTTTAATGATTGAGTTACTTTATTTTGAAGAATTTGATCTAATATTTTACCACATTCTCTGACATTTAAATTAAAATGAATTTTTAATATTATTACCACATCTAATAATTTATTTATATATTTAGTTATTATTTTATCATTATTTCTTATAATATCATTTATTTTATTTGTATATTCTACAATAATTTTTGAATCTAATTCTTTATATATTTCAAATATTGAATTAAATAAAATAAATAATGCATCAGTATTATTTTCATATTTTAAAACAATATTTATCATATCAAAAATAGGGTTTAAATCCCCTTTAATTATTAAATTTCTATATGGTTTTGATTCTTCTTTACTAAATAATTCATTAACATAATCTTCTGTCAATTTAATTAAAGAATTTTCAATATCATTTTTTGGCATTTTTTTAGCTATAAATATTTCTAATTCTTTAGCTGTTCCTTTATTTAAATCCTTATTAAATAAACTTTTTAGAATTATTTCAGGGAATTTAAATTCTTTTTTATTCATTTATTCAAATGAAACAATATAAAAAAAAATATAATAAATGGACAAAAAAAATAATAAATATAATCCTCCTGATTTAAATGAAAATAAATCAAAAATTGAACCTTTTGATATAATAGAAACTAAACAAAGAAAACCAATTATTCCAAATATTCCAAGTGTACAAAAAATTATAAAAAATCAATCAAATAATAATAATAATAATAAAGAAGAAGATAATTTTAATAATGAATATTCTTCAATTCCAATAAATGAAGAAAATATTCAAAATAATAACAATAATATGAATAATAATAATAAACAAGAAGATTTTATTAAAACAGTTCAAGAATCAATTAATAAATTTTTAAAAAATGAAACTGTTTCAATAATAATTAATCCTTTTCAAAATAGTTCAGAAGGAGTTCAATTATGTTATAAAATATATAGTGCAATTACTATTTTTATTATAGTACTTGTTATAATTTTATCTATATCATTTACATAAATAATTATATATTACAAAAAAATTGTTAATTTATTTTAATAAACCATATAATTGTTTTAAATTTTGGAAAATTATTTCTTTAATATATATTATTTATAAATGTCATTTAATTATTAAAATTAATGAAAGACAATTTCTTATTACAATTTCTAGAAAAAAAGAGAAATTATTCTTCAAAAAAAGAATTAAATCCTCCAAAAAAAAAATTAGAAAAGAAAAAATTCCATTCATCTCAATCAAATAAATTTTCAAAATCAATTCCCACTTTTTCATATAGTTATAACACATATGAAGGAAAAGTAAGAAATTACAATGAAGATAAAATTCAAATAAAAATAGATTTAAAAATCCCAAATAATGAAAAAAATATAATATGGCCTCCAATACATTATTTTGCAATATTTGATGGTCATGGTGGAAATAAATGTTCAGATTTTTTAAAAGAAAACTTTCATAAATTACTAATAGAAAATAAAAATTTTCCAAGAAAACCAATAAAATCATTAAAACAAACATTTGTAAATATCGAAAAATTATTTTTTAATAAATTCAAACCAAAAAATTTAATAGATAATATTGAATATTCTGGATCATGTGTTATAATTATTTTAATAATAGAATATAAAGTTTATTGTGCAAATTTAGGTGATAGTAGAGCTTTATATAGTCAAAATTCAAGTAAGGAAATATATCAAATTAATAAAGAACATAAACCAAATTTAAAAAGTGAAAAAGAAAGAATTTATAAAAATGGAGGAAAAATATATCAAAATGAAAATAATTTAGGATTAATAAATATTCCTTGGAGAATTTTACCAGGAAGATTAGCAGTATATTAATATATTATTAATTATAATATTATTAATTGATTTTAATTATTTTTAGATTTCAAGAGCAATTGGTGATTTATATGCAAAAATTCCTGAATTTGGAGGAAATCCTAATGTTTTAATTGCAACTCCTGATATTATTACTTTTGATTTAAATGATAAAAGTGATTTTATTATTATTGGATGTATATATTTTAACTTATTTATATAAAATTAGGTGATGGGATTTTTGATTCTTTGAGTAATAGAGATATTTGTAAAATTGCTTGGAATTGTAAATTTTTTATTAAGGATAATTGTGAGTTTTTTATTAAGGAAGTTTGTGATAATATTATGATTGAATCTATGGAGAAAGGAAGTGTTGATAATATTAGTTGTATTATTATTGGGTTTAATAATTATTTTAATACTTTGAAAGAAGGTTGTTTGAAAAAAAATGGAAATATTGATAAAATTATTTATCAATTAGATAATTTGAATTGTGATAGGTTAATTAAATCTACTTATAATTGTAATAATGAGAAAAAAAAATTGAAAAATAATAATGAAAGTTTTGAATATGAAATACATTATGAAATTAATTCAAATCCAAATAAAGTTTTTTATTCTGATAAAAAGATAAATCCAAAAAATAGTTCAATTGAAAATTATTATAATCAATTAAATAAATAAATAAATTAAAAAAATAAATTATTAATTAAAAAAAAAAATAAAAAAAATGATAAAACTAAAACCTGAAAATGTTTTAACAATAAATAACGAATTTAAATATTGTACAGACAATATATTAATGAAAGGAACATTTTGCATATTATACAAAGGATATCTTATTTCAGAAGAAAATAACAAAAATAAAAAATATTATACAATAAAATCAGAATCATCATCAACAAAACATCCTCAATTAAAACATGAATATGAAATATTAACTCATTTACAAAAAAACTCTTTAAATTTAAAAATGACAGGAATACCAAAATTTTCAAAATATTATCATTCAATAAATAATAAAAATTACATAATAATGGATTTATATGGTTATACATTAGATCAAATTTTTGAATTAAGTGAATATAAATTAAATCATATTTCAGTTTTTAATATTTTAAATAAAATATTAGATATAATAAAATATATTCATTTAAATAGAATAATACATCGTGATATTGAACCTTCACATTTAATTTATACAATTGAAGATACTAGTGATTTATTTTTTGGAAATAATGGAAAAAAAGAAGGAAAAATGGATTCAAATAGTGATTTATTTTTATTAGATTATGGTTTATGTAAATTTTATTGTAATGAAAAAAAAGTTCATATTAATTTTAAAGATAATAAAAAACCAATTGGAAATATGATTTTTTGTTCAATTTGGAATTTACTTGGTATTGAAGAAAGTAGAAGAGATGATTTAGATGCATTTTGTAATATAATTATTTATTTAATGACTGGAAAATTACCTTGGATGAATATTAAAGCAAAAACACATCAAGAAATTAAAGCAAGAATTAAAGAAATTAAAATTTCAATTTCTCCTTTGGAAATATGTAAAAATGTACCTTTGATATATAATGATAATTTTTTAAAAATAATTGAATATGTTAGAAGTTTAGAATTTACTGATGAACCAAATTATGATTATATAAAAAATTTAATTAATAATTGTGTTGAGAAATGTAAAAGTAGTAGTAATAAAGTTTTGAGTAATTTAATTGTTATTAAAAATAGATCTGAAGATGCTGAAATTGAAAGAATTTTGGAAAAAAGAAATAAGGAGAGAGAACAATTATTATAATTAAATATAGTATAATTTTTTTTATTATCTTTTAAATAAAGATTTAGGTTGGTTTTATTTAAAGAATTTATAAATTAATTTTTAACTAATATTTATTTTTGAATAAATTTTTTAATCTAAATTTTTTTGAATATTTAAAATATATATTTTAACTCAAAAGAAATTATAAATATATATAAAAAATATAATAATAATTTCTTATAAAAAACAATTATTCCAAAATTAATTGACAGTAATTTTGTCTACTAACATTAAGTAATATATATCTGGAATTTTATTAATTGCTTTTTCAATTATAACATTAGCTAATCCTTTTTTATCATAAATATCTTTAATATAATTAACAATAAAATCATAATCATATTGTGTCATATCATCATTAATTTGTGATTTAATTAAATTTGCCATATCAAATACAATTTCTTTTCCTAAATCATTATTTAATTCTTCTAACATTTCATCATTTATTTTTATTTCATTTATTTTTTGATTATTTTTAACATTATTCAAATTTAAATTATTATTTTTACTTTTAATTCCTATCATTAAATTATTAAATAAATTTTGAACTTCTTCTTCATTCACATCTTCACAATGTATTTTATCAAATTCTAAAATTGAATTATCATCATTTATTTTATTATTATTATTAATATTATTATTAATATTAGTATCAGTAATTTTATTTGAATAATTATTCATAAATCCATTATTATCTTTATTTTGTTTTTTAATATCATGTATTATTATATCTTCTTTTTCATTATCAATATCATCTAAAATATTTTCCATTCCTTTCATCCAAATTACTCCTAATTCTTTTGGTTGTTTTTTATTTTGTTTTCTCATTTTTTTCATAAAATCATGTAAATTATTATTTTCTCTTGAATCTTTTCTTGAACTTCTTTCTGAATATTTTCCATTTTTATGACTTTTACTTCCATTATTTGAACTTTCAGTTTTTAATATTTTTGAATTATTATCTTTACTATCTTTATCTGAAATATCTCTTTTTTGATTTCTAAAATTTCTCTCACTTATCTCTTTTTTCATTGGATTATTTCTTATATTTTTTTTACTTTCAACTTTTTTTGGATTTATATTATTATTATTATTTAAATTAATTATATTATTATTATTTATATTTGAATTTGTAATTAAAACTTTTTCACTTTTTTTACTATTTGTACTTTTTCTTTCTGGTAATTTATTAATTGCAATTCCCGCTAAATCTTTTTTTAAATTTAACAAATCATTTAATTCTTTATCTCTATAATGTGTAACAACAGGTTTCTGATTATTTCTATTAGAAATATTATTATAATTATTATTATTATTATCTCCATTATTTAAAACACTAAACTTATGTAAAACAGTATGTGAAAATTCAACATCAATATCATTCTTAGATAAAAATTTTCCAATTCTACTTTTAATTAATTTATTTTTTAAAACATTATTAATAGAAGGTCTTTTTTTAGGATCTTTAGTAAGTAATTCATTAATTAAATTTTTAATATCATTACTGAATTCAGAATTACTATTAAAAGCAAAATAATTACCAGTAATAATTTTTAAATATAATTGAGGAATATTAGAAGCATCAAAAGGCATTTTTAACATACACATTTCATATAATAAAACACCAAGTGCCCAAATATCACTTTTAAAACCATATGGTTCATTATTAATAATTTCAGGGCTTAAATAATAAGGAGTTCCAATAATTGTTTTAGTTTTTTCAATTGTATTATTAAAGCATTTTGCAATACCAAAATCACCTAATTTAACCATATTATTTTTAGTAAGAAATATATTTTGACTTTTTATATCTCTATGTAATATTTTTCTATCATGAATATGTTTTATTGCTAAACAAATTTGAGTAAACCAATCTAAAATTTGATTTTCTGAGAAATATTTTTCTTTTTTTCTTTGTTCTATTATTTTTTTTGATAAGTCTCCTCCATCTGCATAATCCATTGCAATATAAATTATTTTATCATCTGAGTAAAATTCTCTGAAATGTATTATGTAAGGAAATTCTAAATTTTCTAAAATTTGAACTTCTAAAAATGCTTCTTCACGTTTTTCTAATGATGAATATTCTAATGTTTTTATAACTGCTAAATTCTATATTTAATTATTTATTTTTATATTTACATTATCAATTAAACTTTTTACTAAATATGCTTTACCGTAACTTCCTTCTCCTAATAATGATTTATATTCATATTTATTATCAAAATGAGTTGTTGTTCCTATTTTTCCTTTTACTATCATTTTTTTTTTAATTTTATTTTTTATTTTTTTTTTTAATTGAAAATAATCAATTTATTATTTTTTATTTCATATTTAGAATAAAAAAATAAAGGTTTAAAAAAAAGAATAAAATATTAATATATGAATAAACAAAATTTTTTAAAATATTAAAATAATATAATATTAAAATGGCATGTGATTATGAAAAAATGAATAAATATGGAAAAATAATTACATTTATTTGTTCAGGTTTATTAGTTGGTTTAGGAATAGGAAGATTTTTTAATATTTTAGATGGAATGAATCCAATAGATTACATTATTAATATTTATATGATGTATATTTATTTTAATTAAATTTTTAGTTTCTTAGGAGCAATTTTTGCATTAAGTGAATTTGATTTTAAATTTGTTGAAAATAATTTTTTTTTTCTTAAATTTTATTTAGGAAAATCTTTCTTTGCTTTATTTTGTGGATGTTTATGTTTTCATACAAGTAAATGGTTTACAATTTTTATTGGAGTTGCACTTTGGATTGTTTGTATCATTTATGGTGTTTTAGGTTGTGTTTTTAAAGATGAAGAACAACAAAAAAATACTTCAGTAACTCCAAATCAACAAAATAATAATAATATTCAACAAGAAGTTAAAGTTGGTCCAGTTAATCAAGTTTAAATTAATATTTAATATTATTAAATTAAATTTTTTTTTTTTTATTTTATTTTTTCTGTATGAATTAATTTCATATATTTTTTATATAAATGATATTTTTCTATTAATGATTGACCAATATTAACTTGAATATCACCATAATAATTGATTAATTCATTTAAATTTTCTGGAATGTTTTCTTTTTCTTTTTTATTATTTGTATATCTTTTATGTTTATGAGATAAAAATGTTTCTTTTTCTTTTTCCATTTCAGTTTCTAATTTTAAATTTTTTATTCTTATTTTTTCTCCTTTATAATCATTATCTTTTTTTTCAAATATTGTTGGCATATTATTATATAAATTTTTCCAGTTTACTTGATTTAAAATATTCACAGTTAAATCAAAATCATCATCATTTGGTGAAATCATATAATCAAAAGGATTTGTTAATCCTATATTTTCATTTAATAAAATTCCTTGAACTGATATTTTTAAAATTTTTTGGATTATTTTAAATATTGATAAATTACTTTGTTTTTTTTCTGATTTATTATTTATGAAATTTTCAGCATTTATTTTATTTGCTAACTCTAATGAATAATATTTATTTATTAATTGTTTAATATATTCATCCAATTTTGATAATGTTTTACTTTTAATATCTGATATTCTATTTATATTAAGTGGAATTGTTTTAATTTCATTTTGAGTATCTTTTATTATTTCAAATGATTCAATTAATAAAAGAATATTTGATTCTATAAATTTTATTCCTCTTTCTACTAAAAGTAAATCAATTTTTGATTTTTTAATTAATACTTTTTCATTTTTGACTAAAGAAATTTGATCATTATTTATAAAATAACATCTTATTGAATTTTTTTCATTTGAGTCTACAAATATTATACTTTCAGTCTTTTTTTCTGGGATTATAAAAAATCCTTCCAATATTGGATTTTCAACTTTAATATTTATTTTTTGATTTAAAAATGAATCAACTATATCTTCTATACTTTTACAGATAATGTTGCTTTTCAAAGACATTAGAAATTTATTTAAATATCATATAATGATATTATAATTTTATAAATTTTTTTTTTAAATTCCCCGCTTTTCATAAAAATTAAAAACAATTTTTAATTTTTTTTATTATTATTTTATTTATTTAAATTACATAATTATATTTAAAATATTTTATTATTGTTTTACTCAATTTATATATGCTTCAAAGAAAAAATATCATTTATTTTTTTAGTATCATTTAACATTGATTTATACAATTTATTTTGTGTTACACTTTTTTTTATTAGATCATTTTTTTTAAGTAATAAAGATCTTTTTAAATGATAACTTTCTATTAAATTTTTATTGAAAAACATATTTCTATGTGATCTTTGATTGATTAAAACTTCATTAATATTAATTTTTGGTTCAATGAACGCTAAATCTTCTTGATTACTTAATTTTTTAATATTAAATAAATTTTTATAAGAATTATTTTGATTTAATTTATTTCGAATAGAAATATTTTCAATTTCAAAAGGATAAATTAATTTAAAAAAATCACTTTCTATTTTTTGAACAGAATAATTACAAATTTCTCTATAATTCAAACTCTGAATTTCGTTAATAAAATTTCTATTATTGTAATGAAAAATTTTCCTTTCTTGAGGAATAATTTTTGAATTATTTTTATTTTTATTAATATTTTTTCTTAATTTAAAATTATTATGAATTAAAAAATCTTTTTTTTTTATTTTTGAACTAATTAATCCTTGATAATAATCAACTCTTAAAAAAGGTGGTGGTGATTTTATTTTAATATTCATTATATTTAATTTATATAAAATAATAATAAAAATATTATAATTAATTTCTTATAATTTTATAATATAAAAATATAAAAAATATTAATGAAATATAAAGACAGAGTAAAAGCTTCAAAAGAATATGGTTTATTTAAATTTAAAGTTCCTTCAATTGAAGAAAGAAATTCTGCAATTGATATGTCAGGTGAAGGAACATTATTTAAAAAATTAATTTTAACTGATTTAAATTCTTTTTATAAACCAATTTCTCCTCCTAATGAAAATGAAAAAATAAATAATAATTGGTTATTATCACATAAAGAATACGGTCAAACTTATACTGAATTTATAAGAACTAAATCTTATTATCTTTTAACAAAACAAAAAAGGAAAATTTATTTAGTTTATTTAAATTTTACTAAAAAAGTATTAAATGCAAAAACAATAAGAAAACAAGGATATGAAAATTTAGAAAAAACTGGATCTATTAAAGTATATGAAAAAATAGAAGATAAAGTTGAAAAAATTAAAGAAGAAGATGAAGAAAAAGAAATAAATGATAATAATGAAGAAAGTAATAATATGGGATATAATGAAACTATTAAACAAGAAAACAACATTAATGAAGAAAGTAATAATAATATAAATACTAATTTTATGCAATCAACACAATCTCTTAATTATAATACAGAAAATAATTTCACTAATACAAAAAAAAATACAATTTATTGTGAAGAAGATTTTGATATGATTATTAATTTTCCAGAAAGTTTAAATCAAAATATGTTAAATAATATATTAACAATGGTTCAAAATTATTTTTTTCCAATGGAAATAGAATTAATTAATTTGAATGTTCCCATTGGAAATTTAATATTTAGAAAAGAAGATAAATCTGATAATTTAGTTTCAGTAGAAGCAGATCAATTATTATCTTTTTTAAAAAAATATCATAAATTAAATGATGTATATTCAATAATCTATTTTACTAATATTGCTTTATTTCATAATATATCAATTTATAAAGAAAAAAAAGTTAATAAATATCAATTTTATCCAAAGTCATTTATTAATAATGATTCTTGTTTTGAAATGACAAATGCAAAAACAAGAAGATGTTTAATTTCATTATCTGAATTTAAAGTTACTGAAAGTGATAATATAAATAATAATGATGATGATGAAATAAAAGAAAAAAAATTAGAATCTAAATCATTTAAAAATTATATTAAATTAATATTAAGAAATGTTGCTTTATTATTTGGTTTAAGTAATTGTATTTATTATGAATGTTTATTAAATGGTTTTAATTCAATGGAACATTTTAATAAAATTCCTTTAGAAATTTGTCCTGTTTGTTTAAAAAAAATTTATGGTGTTATTTTAAGAAAAGATCAAAGTATTGAAGAAAAAATTAAAGTTCCTAATTCAATTTATGATAGATTAAAAAAATTAAGTGAATTTTTATCATTTGGTGAAGAAAAAGAAGTAAAAAAAAAGATAGAACCAACAATTTCAAGAAAGAAAAAAAAAAATAAAAATAAATTAAAAGAAGAAAAAAAAGAAATAGATGAAGAAAAAGAAAGAGAAGAAAGAGAAAAAAAAGAAGAAGAAAAAAAGAAAAATATTTATGCAAGAGAATTTGAAAAAGAATGTGAATGGTATGATAAAAAATTAGAATCATTAAATAATGTAGATTCATTTATTTAATAAAAAAAAATTTTTTTTGAAAAAAAAAAAAAAAAAAAAAAAAAAAAAAAAAAAAAAAAAAAGTATAAAATTAAAAAAAAAAAAAAAAAAAAATTAATTTTATAAAATTTATTTTTTAATACATTTTTCTTTTAAAATAAATAATATAATTAAAAAATTAAAAAATTTTAAAATTATAAAGACAATTATTAAATTTTTTATTTAAAAATTAACATAAAAAAAATGATGCTTATAAAGGCTTCAATTCAGATATATTACCACAAAATTGACTAGATGGATTTTTGGAATTCCGAATATCAATGGAAGGAACAGAAGAAAGTATCCATTCAAAAAAGAATTTTGGTTTTGTGCTGATTTCTCAAAATTTTTGTTCCAGGTAGTTTGGTTTTCAATTGATTTCCCAAGTAAATCTTCTTGTCTTTTTAGAGTACGTTCAATAGAAGAATAGATTCTATTTGAATAGTTATGAATTCCGAAGAAGCCCTATTCAAATTTCTATTTTCATTGGTAAGCTGAAGTAGTAAAATATTTGAAAGATTCTGTTTCTGGTCTTGCTTTTTCTGAGACTTTCTTTTTGTTGGTAGTCTTGATGGTCTTGTTCCTGTTGGATATGTTTCTGTTGGTATTCTTTTTGGTTTTCTTCCTCTTTGGCTGAATTGCTCTTCTTCATGGATTTGATTCTGCTTTTAGTCTTGTTGGTCTAGTTTCTCCTTATTTACTTGGTTCTAGTTGTCTTTCTTCATATTTTCTTGTTTCACCTTGTCTTGCTACCTTATCTTGTTTTCACCATGTCTTATTCCTCAGTGTCCAGCTTCATTTTGATTTATTATTATTTTATAAAAATATTTTAAATTAATTTTTTTAACCCTTTTAATAGTTTTTTTTATAATATAATTTTATATTTTTTAATATAATTGAACCTTTAAATTTTATAAAATACACATTTAATATAGAAAACTTTTTTAACAAATCTAACTATAATTAAAAACATATATATAATATAAAAAATTATTTATAACTAATGTTTATTGATATTAAGTTTAAACAATACTTCATTAATATATAAAAAATATTTAAAATTAAATCAAAGATGGAATAAAAAAATAATAAAATAAAAAACGGAAAAAATTAAATGAAAAAATGTTATATATAAATTAAGAAATTTAAAATAATATAATAAAATTAAATTTAATAAGGAAATTTAAGGATATATAAATTAAAAAGTATTTAAAATATTTTAAGCATAATTAAAAAAAATAATAATAATAATTTTATTAATTACTATTATTATTATTATTTTGTAAATTATTATAGAATTTTGTAAAATCTAATCCTTGTAAATTATTAAGGTTGTTTGAAGTATTATTTAAATTTTGAAAATTATTGTTAAAAACAGTATTAAGTGGTAAATTTTGGTTAGAAAAATATTTTGAAAGATTGTTGTTGTTTAAATTTTGGGAAAAATTTTGATTTAAAATATTATTTATTAAAGGATTATTATTAATTGAATTATCTAAAGAAATATTATTGTTATTATTGTTATTATTATTATTAATATTATTATTGTTATTATTATTAATATTATTATTGTTATTATTATTATTATTATTGTTATTATTATTAAATTTTTTTTTCCTATTTAAAAATTTATTTTTATTATTATTATTAATATTATTATTATTATTTTTATTTATTAAATTTTGATTAAAAATATTGGTATTAATTTCATTTGAATTAATATTATTATTTAAATTTGAATTAGTCTGATTAACATTTGAAGAATTAACTAATGCTGCAGTCATAATTTTTTGCAATAAAACAGGTTCATTATTACATAAATTAATTAAATTAGTTAAAAATTGATTAGTATTTATATTATTGTTATTAATATTAATATTATTATTATTATTTTTGTTATCATTTGAATTCATATTTAATAACGATTGATTTTGTAAATTTTGTAATATATTTTCAATATTATTATTATTATTATTATTATTTTCAATTAATTTAATATTTTTATTATTATTATTATTAACATTATTATTATTATTATTTTTAAATTGATTAATTTTTTTTCTTCCATCTTTAATTTTTTTTTTGGTTTGCATCGCTTGTTGACTAAAAGCCAAACTAACATTAACCGAATTTAAATTTTCTCCTTCATCTAATTTAAAAACTTTTCTCATTTCATCATCAACATTATTTTTTTCTTCTTTAAATTTATTATTAGCATTTAAAGCCATTTCATGTGATTCATAAGTAATAAAAGCTAAATCTTTTCTTTTATTATTATTTTGATGTTCTTTAGTCATAGAAATTTTAATAACATCTCCATATTTTCCAAAATAATTTTTTAAATCTTTTTCTGAAACTTCTTCTTTTAATCCACTTAAAAATATTTGTTTTGAATTTGTATCATCTTCTTCTATTACATCTGCCCAATCACATGTTAGTGGTATTCCATCTATATTTATTCCTCCTTTATTATTAACATAATTTAATGCTTTAATTGCTTCATTTCTATTATTAAATACTGCAAAACAAAAACCTCGATTTTTATGAGGAATTTTTTGATCAGGGAAAAATTCTATTTTTGAAACATTATGAAAAATTCTTCGAACTTTTGTTTCAACATCTTCTTTATTCCATGTTTTTCTTATATTTCCTATAAAAATAGTTGAATTTTCGTTCGATTTTGTTACTTTTATTTGACGTCCTTGTAAATTAGAAAGATTTAATTCTAATGCTTTATTAGTTGATTCACGTGTTGTATATCTTATAAATCCATAACATTTTTTTGTTGTTGGGTTTTTATGAATACGAACATCAATAATTTCTCCAAATGATTTAAAGTTATCATATAAAGTTTCTTCTGTTATGTCAATGTTTAAATTTCCTATAAAAAGTTCAGTTCCTTTTGGATAAGTTGTTTGTTTTGGATATTTTTCCCAAGGTTTTTGAGATGTATTTGGTGAAGGTGATTTTGGTTTTTGATTGGGTGATTCGTTATCTATTTTTTCTTCTATTATTTCAGGTGATGAAGAAGGTGATTTTTCGTTTTTGTTGATATTATTATTATTATTTTGATTTTCTGTAGATGATAAATTAGATTCCATTTTTATTATAATAAATTATATAAAATAATAATAAATTGAAAATATTTAAAATTTATTTTTTTTTTTCACTTATTTTTAATTTTAATTTGAAAATTATAATATTTTTAATTAATGAATTTTATATTATTAATCTTATTTCAATATTTTAAATTTTAATTGTTAAAAAGAATTAGAAATAAATAGACAAATTTTTTATTATTATATGCTAATTATAATATAATTTAAAAATTAAATATTTAAATATATTAAAGAGAAACTAAAATTCAAATTAAAAATATTTATAATTTAAAAAATAGAAAGAAAATAATTTAAAATTAGATTAATATTTTAATTAAATTTATTAAATCTTTTTATTTATTATTTAGTCATTTTTATTTTTATTTAATTTTTTTCATAATTTATAATTTATAAATTAGGTTATTAAATTATATTATTAAATGATATACTTATTTTTATAAAAAAATTTTATATTAATATTTTATTTATAAATATTATAAATTATTTTTTATTATTTTCTTCATCAAAAGAATCATTTTTTCCATAAAAATTATTTAAAAAAATATTTTTTCTTTCTTGATTTAATAATTTAACTTTATTATACATAACTTTATTTAATTTTAAAATTTTTCCAGAATTATTATCATCTTCCAACATCATATTATAATAATAATTATTACTATTAAGAGCACTATTATTATTATTATTATAATTACTATTATTATTAACATTATTATTATAATTTTTATTATTTATAATACTATTATTATTATTACTATTATTTAAATTATTAATATTATTATTACTATTTTTTTTAGAATAAACTAAATTAAGTTCTTTAAAAGTTTTTTCTAATTTATCATTTTTTATATTAATTAAATTTTGAACAAAATTATTTTGATTAATTTTATGAAATTTTTTATATTTTTTAAATTTAATTTCATTATTATTATAATTATTAATATTATCAGTAATTAATTCATCTTCTGAAGAAAAACTTTTAGCTTCAAATTTTATTTTATTATACAAATTTTCTATTTTTTTAATATCATTCATCGATTTATTTTTATTATGATTAATATTATATTTTTTCTTTTTAATTTCTTCTTGTTTTTTTTTTTTCAAAAAAAAATTATTACTATTATTATTATTATTTTCATGAATTATTTGTATTGAATTTCCAATGAATCTAATTGAACTATTGTCATTAGTTAAAAAATTTTTTTCTCCATCAATAGTTTTAAACATATTTGGTTCAATTTTATTTAAAGGAATATTTTCTAATTTTTTAATACTATTTTTATTAAAAAAACTATTATTATTAATATCAACATTATTATTATTATTATTAAATTCAATACTTTTTTTATTTTGAACTAATATTTTTTTTAATTCTTCATTAAAAGGTTTAGTAAATATTTTTCCATATAATTCAGGAAAATTTTTATTTTTATTGTCATTATTACTATTATTATTTTTAATAGAGGTATTGCCTAAAGGTAAAAGAGAATAACTTTTAGAATGAGAATATTGTTTATTAGTGCTGGAATAATTATTATCATTTAAAAATAAATTATTATTGTTTTTAGGATTAATGCTATCTAAATATTTTTTTGAATTATAAGAATTAATAAAAGTTTCTTTTTTTATTTGATTAAATAATATTTTTTCTCTTAAATTATTTGAAGGAGTATTATCATTTTTAATATTTTTATTAATATTATTATTAGAAACATTTGTGAGATTTGAATTAAAATTTTTGTTAAATAAATTTGATTGATTAGTTTCTTCTTCATTAATAACATTTATATTTTCTTTTTGAATATTAATATTTTTATTAATTGAATTATTATTTAAAGTTCCACTACTAATATTAATATTAATATTATTATTACTTGAATTAATATTAGTAATAATATTATTATTATTTATATTATTGTTATTATTATTAAAAAGTATTTTATTATTATTATTAATATTTAAACAACTTTCTTCACTTTGAATAGAAGTATTATTATTTTTATTTTCTTCTAAATTAAAAATTTTATCTTCATTATATAATTTAGAAAAAAGTAATTTATGATTTTTATCTAAGCTAAAAGTTTTTTTTGTTTCAATTATATTTATTTTTTTATGTTTTCTTTCAATATAATTTTTTATTATTTCATCATCATTTTGTTCTTCATAATTATTATAAAATGAATTATTATTATAATTATTATTATCTGAATATTTTCTTTTCAAAGTATTCATATTAATATTTGAAGTTGAATCAGAAATTGTTTTTTTTAATTCCAAATTATTAAAATTTCTTTCATATTTAATTTTATTATTATCATATTCATTATTATCAATATTATCATTATTATTTTCTTTTCTCTCAGTTCCACTCATAACTCTGCTTGTTTTCATATCATCTATTCCAACTTTTCCTTCAATGTATTTTTTTAAAAAACTTTCAACTTTTTTTCCTTTTTCTTTATCTTTTTCAGTGAGCTTTTGTTTTTTATTAAAATTTAATTTATTTGAAACTTCCTTAATTTCTTCTTTTTCTAAATTTCCAGCGTTTTTTCTAAAACGAACATTTCTTATAAATTCAGCTAATTGACTAAATCTATTTTTTATTAAATTAAAATCATTTTCATAATTATTAAACATATGAATAACCATAATATTTTGATTTTTAATTTTATTTATTTCTTCATTTGTTTTTTTATAAATTTCATTTTTAATTTCTGTAATTATTTCCCATTCTTTTTTTATAGTTTCAAAATTATTTATTAAATTTAAAACATGTTTACTATTTTCCATTCGAAGATTTTTAATACTTTCTTCAAGAATGCTAATGTAATCTTTTAAAGTATTTTCTGAAACAGAAATTGTTTTTTTTGTGAAGTCATTTGCAGCTTTTAAAGCATTTTCATTTTGCATTTTTACTGTTTTTACTAAACTTTCAAATTTCATTCTATATTGTTTTAAATCACTTGAATTTTTTTCTTTATATTGTAAAAGAACTGAAATTTGATTTAAAACATAATCAATAAAATCATGAAATGTTTTAAATTTTGACATATTTCCTATAATTCCTGGATAAAAAATATTTTCTGAAAATAATTTATCATATTTAAATATTGTATTTTGAATATCTTGTGTATTATCTTCTATTTTTATTTTTAATAAACTAACTTCTTCTTTCATTCTTGTTTCGAAATTTGTTAGTTCAATTACTTTTTCTTGAATGTTTTTATCTGTTGATATTAAATTAGATAAATCAATGACTTTTTGTGAAAGAGCATTTATTTTATTTTCATACATGTCTAATTTAGATTCCATATTCATTGATAATTTTTCATATTTTCCACCTAATTTATTTTCAATATTATGAAAATCTTTTAAAATATCATTTTTAAAAAATAATAAATCTTTTTGACTAAAATTTGAAATTGAAAAATTCATATCTTTCCGAGATGATAAAGCATCAGGTGAAAGCGACATAATAAAAATTTATTATTTTTTAATATATATTATTATTATATAAATAATTCTTTTTTTATATTAATAATAATATATAATATATAAATGAAATAATTTTATTAAATAAATATCATATTTATATTTATTTATATTTAATTAAAATATGTTATTCATTATAAATAATATAATAAGTATATATAAAAATAATATATTAATATTAAATTTTTTTTCATATTACAATATATATAACATTAAGAATTTTTATTAAAATGAAACACTTCATCTCAATTATTTTAACATATGTATTAATAAAAAAAGTATTAACAAACACATTATATTTAAATTATTTAAATTCTGTTATAAATTATACATATATTTTTCTACTAATTGATTAATATCTAATCTTTCTTCAACATTTTTTTCTAAACAATCCTTAATTAAACTATACAACAAAGAAGATTTATTTTCATATTTTTTAGGTAATTCAAATTTATTTTTTATATAAACACATTCATTTAAAATATCATTTGTATAAAATATAATAGGATCATTAATAATACTTTGTTTAATTTGTTGTTTATTTCCTTTTTCATATGGTAATTCTTTATAAACAAAATAATATAAAGTTATTCCAATAGCCCAAATATCAACTTTGAAATCATAAGGTAAATGTTTAATTAATTCAGGAGCTTTAAAACATAAAGAACCATAAGGATCTTTTGAATATTCAGATTTTCCTAAAACACGAGATAACCCAAAATCTATTATTTTAATATTATCTTTATTTACAAAATATTCTTCTTTATCATCTTCTTCTAATACTGATTTTTTTTCCAAAACTTCTTTTTTATCAACAAGCATATTTGTTGTTTTAATATCTCTATGAATTATTCCATATTTATGTAAACATTGAATGCCTTTGAGAATTTGAAAACTAATGTTAATTATTGTGTTTAAATTATTGACATTTTTATTATATGCATTATTTTTCAAAAAATATTTTAAATCACCTCCTGAAACATATTCAAATACAAAATAAATATTTTTTTCTGTTTCATATTTTTTAAAACATTTTATAATATTTGGATGGTGTATATTTATTAAACTTGTAAAAATTGAACTTTCCCAACGATTTATTTTATATTCTTCGGAATTTCTTGAATTTTTAATAACAGATTTAATACTAAATAAATTTCTATCATCTATTTTTTCAGCAAGAAAAACATGACCAAATTTTCCTTTTCCTAATTCAGTTTTTATTTTATAATCTTCATTTATGTCTCTATATTTATTATGTTTATTAAATACTAAATGAAATTTTTTAACCATTTCTTCATTTTCAGAAAAAAATGAATAAGTTTTTTCATAATTATGAATTGTTGAAATTAAATTTAAATGAGTAAAAGAATTGCTTTGAGAAATTTTAGAAAATAAAGAAAAAATTGGGATAATTTTTTTAAATAAAAAATTATTTCCACTTTTTTTATAATAAAAAATATATGAATTTATTAAAATCAATTTAATTAAAATATTTGTTTTTATTCCATTTTTTGATTTTAATAAAATTATTTCTTCTTTGTCAATTATAATATTATTACTACTTATATATGTATTATCATAGTTTGTCATTTTTGTTAATAAAATTTTTTGATTTCCACTAATTAAAGTTTCATATTGATTTGAGCTATATTTTGTATTTGTATTTGCATTTGCATTGTCACTTTTTGTTGAGAGAATTCGTTTATATTTTTCTTTAAAACTTGCACTAAAAATATTTGTATTATTAGTATTATTATTATTATTAACTAAATTAAATTTAACTTCATTTTTTTTTATGACATTATTATTATTATTGTTATTATTGCTATTATTAATATTATTATTATTGTTATTATTATTCTCATTATAATCATTATTAATATTTTTATTAAAATTTATATTTGAATTATTAAAACTAATATTACTATTATTATAAAAATATTCAGAAATTTTTTTTGTTTTTGCGTTTTGAGGTAAAAAAATAGGAGTGATGTCATTATGTTTTTGAATTTCATTTAAACAATTTGTAATATCATCTTCAAAAATATTTAAATCTTCTAATTCATCATCTGAACTTACATTTTGAACTGAATCAGAATTTTCTATAGTTTTATTATCTCTATAAGTTAAAATACTTTCAGTTTTATTTTTATTAGCTTTTAAATAATCTTGATTAAAAAAATTTATTTCTTTAATATATTCAAATAATTTATCGCTAATTTTATAATTAAAATTATTACATTCAAAATAATCAATATAATTATTAATATCAATTTTTGAATTATTGTTTATATTATTAAAATTATTATTATTATTAACAGGTGAATTATCAAATTGATATTGTAATTTTGCATAATTAATACAATTTTCATATTGTTTTAATTCTTCATCTTTAATAACATCAAAATATTTATTAATAAAAATAATCATTAAAATAATTACATCACAATTTTTATTTTCACACATTTCCATACATTCTTCTTTACTTATAATATTTTTTTCTTGAAAAAAATTATCAATTAAATTCTCTAAATAAAAAATTTTTTTACTTGAATTTTCTATCAAATGAAAATGAGACAATAATAAAAATGCATCGTCTTTATTAATATAATTATCATTGTCAAAATCTAAAATATCAAAAATTTGTAGAAATTTTTCATCAAGTTCGCTAAAAAATAAATCATAAATTCCACCAGAAAATTGTGTTAAATTTAATAAAGTTTTTTGATGACCTGTTAAAAAATAATAAATTTTATCACTAATAATCATTGGGAGATTCATAACTTCTTGAAAAGTATATGTATCAAATGTTGAATTACATCGAATATAAATATTTGCATAAACTTCTGTTAAAAAATTTACTATTATGGTTTTATTATTTGTAAATTTAACAGGATATAAAAAATTTTCTAATTGGATTTGTAATGGATTATTTGATGACATTTTAGAATTTTTCTAAATTTTAATTTAATTTTTTTTAATTGTTATAAAAATTTATAATAATATTAAATAATGTTTTTTATATAATATATTATATATAAAAAATTGAATATATATTTTTAAATTAATAAAATAAAAATTATTAAGATTAAAAAATAGTTTGGGGATTGGGGATTGGGGATTGGGGATTGGGGA
>JAEEGK010000988.1_pt1 | contig 71099 bp, 55 predicted proteins | sample 8958771 | NCBI WGS metagenome assembly JAEEGK01 (sample SAMN16246547, study PRJNA631951) | gut metagenome | biome: gut microbiome; feature: rumen; material: SC-attached | host: Bos | place: Iran: Karaj | collected 2018-10
GCTTCCGAAAAGAGAGTAGAAGAGACCTTTGTTAAGCTTATGGAGGCTGAAGGTTTTGAAATGATTCCTTACGTAAAGGAAGAGTTTGATTTCAATAAGCCTATCAAGTTTGAGTCAGTTACCGAGTTCAGGAACAAGTATGACCTTGTTATCTATCTCGGAAATGTGGAGAATGCATCAAACAAAACCACAGCAAGACTTAACTGGCACACCATCTTCGGAGCAGGCAACAATATTCCATGGTTTGTGGAAGTTGTTCCGACAATGTTTATTTCACTGCAGATCCCATATCATCTTCTTGATGTGCCGATGATCAAGACCTATATCAACGCATATTCAAACCATGATTACGTGATCGAGTCAGTTGTAGAGAAGATCCTTGGCAAGAGCGAGTTTAAGGGCGTAAGCCCCGTGGATCCGTTCTGCGGAAAAGAGTACTTGGCATATTAAATTCGGAGGTAACGCAAATGGTAATCGACAAATTATCGGATTTTGAAGGCTTTTTAGAGGTGGTAGAACAGTGCAAGGGAGATGTTGAACTGGTTACACCTGAAGGCGACAGACTTAATCTTAAGTCAAAGCTTTGCCAGATCATAGCATTATCCAGCGTATTCCCTCAGATTGCTGAGATCCCCAATGTTGAAGTGTTTGCGCATCAACCTGAGGATATGGAGAGAATCGCAAAATTTTTATTTAAGTAATTTGTAGCCTGGATATGAGAAATTCATGTCCGGGCTAATTCTCATATTTGAAAAAGGGAAAGTAAGTATGAAAATCATTGATGTAAAGATAAATGGAATTGAAAATCCGATAGGGTTCTCCTATCCGAAGATAAAGTGCAGCTGGAAAGTAGCCGGGACAACCGGTAAATACCAGGTGCGCTCCAAGATCGTTGTCAGTGAAAAGGAGGATTTCTCAGAGATTCTCTGGAGCAAGGAGGATCACGATCTTGACTGGATCGGGGAGGTTATAGATATAACGCCTAAGCCCAGAACAAAGTATTATTTCTACGTCGAGGTTACGGATGATGAGAATAATACTGCTAAGAGCGATGTATGCTTTTTTGAAACGGGCAAGATGGCTGAGAAGTGGAAGGCTAAGTTCATTGGAACGGATGAGGAGCCTTCTTTCCACCCATGCTTTGTAAGAGAGTTTTCTCTTGATGGGGTAAAAGAGATCAAGGAAGGCCGTATTTATGTGACCGGACTTGGACTGTACGAGGCTTATTTAAACGGCGTTAAGATCGGAGACGACTATCTTGCACCTTTCTGCAACGACTATAACAAGGGTATCCAGTATCAGACCTATGATATTACGGACCTTCTTGGGGCAGAGAACAAGCTCTCCATCATCTGCGGAAACGGCTGGTATAAGGGTCGCCTTGGCTATGACGGAGATGTTTCATACTATGGCAATAAGTTTGGCGTCATTGCGGAAGTATACGTTAACGGAAAGCTCACAGTCATGACAGATGAGAGCTTTAGCTACTGTGGAAGTGATATTGCGTCAAGCGACATATATGATGGCGAGGAATACAACCATCTGTTATGGAAAGATAAAAAGAATGAATTAAAGCCTGTTAAGATCTGGGAGGACAGTACAAAGACAAGGTCAAGGCTTGTAGAGAGATACAGTCTGCCGGTTGTGGTAAAAGAGACTCTTCCGGTAAAAGAGATCATCGATACCCCGGCAGGTGAAAAGGTTCTGGATTTTGGCCAGAATTTCACAGGATATGTTTCTTTTAGATCAAAACTCCCAAGCGGAACCAGGGTTGTTCTTGATTTTGGCGAAGTCCTTCAGGAGGGCAACTTCTACAATGCCAACTACAGAACTGCCAAGTCGCAGTTTACCTATGTTTCAGACGGATCAGATGAGAATGTTCGCCCGCACTTTACTTATTTCGGATTCAGATATGTGAGAGTAACCGGCTGGGAAGGTGAGCTAAGCGCAGATGATTTCACCGGAAACGTGGTTTATTCCGACCTCAAAACCACAGTGTCGTTGGACACTTCAGATGCCAAGCTGAACAGGCTTGCAAGCAACTGTATGTGGGGACAGAAGTCCAATTTCCTGGATATGCCAACTGACTGCCCTCAGAGAGACGAACGTCTCGGATGGACAGGCGATGCACAGGTTTTTGCACCTACAGCATGCTTTAACATGGACACAAGAGCTTTCTACAGAAAGTTTTTATACGACCTTCATCTGGACCAGATGGATCACGACGGAGTTGTTGCAAACTTTATTCCCAATATCAGCAAGGCTCCCGGCGGAAGCAGCGTATGGGGCGATGTTGCCACATTCCTGCCAATGGCTCTGTATGAGTACTACGGAGATGAGGATGACCTCAGGGCCAACTATCCTCTTATGAAGGACTGGGTCGACCATATCATCCATGAAGATGAAGAGCACGGTGATAGCGGTCTTTGGAACTTTGGCTTCCATTTCGGAGACTGGCTCGCTCAGGACGGGATCAGCCCTCAGAGCATGAAGGGCGGCACAGATGACTATTTTGTGGCTTCCGTGTACTACTACGAATCACTGATAAAAGCCGGAAGTGCAGCAAGAATACTGGGCTATGTCGATGACAGCATAAGATATGCAAAGCGGGCTGAAAAGGTAAATACCGCGATATTAAACGAGTATTTCACATCAAGCGGAAGGCTTGCCATCGATACGCAGACAGCATATCTTATCTGCCTCAAATACAAGATCTTTATCAGCAAAGACAAGATCATTGATGGTCTTAAACTGCGGCTTAAAAAGGACTGCTACAAGATAAAGGGCGGCTTTGTGGGCGCAACCATGATGTGTCAGGTACTGGCGGAAAACGATATGGAAGACATCGCCTACTACATCTTATTCCAGGAAGGCTTCCCGGGATGGATGCACTGCATAAACCTTGGCGCTACCACCATTTGGGAGAGATGGAACTCAATCCTTGATGACGGAACCATAAGCGGAACCAATATGAATTCCCTCAACCACTATTCCTACGGCTCTGTAATGGAATACGTATACCGTTTTATTGCCGGAATACAGCCCAATTCCGCAGGATTCAAGAGCGCATTTATTGCACCTCAGATCAGTTCAAGACTTCGGTATGTTGATTTTAAATACAACTCTGTAAGCGGTGAGTACGGATCTCAATGGAAGATAAATGATGACGGAACAATCACTGTCAGAGTGGAAGTTCCGTTTGGATGCTCAGCGGTCTATATTCTGCCCGGAACAAACGGCGAAGAGCTGCAGCTTCAGGCAGGAGTCTTTGAAAAGACCTATAAGCCGGTCAGAGACTATAGGCTCATGTATACCATGGATACAAGACTTGAAGAATTTGCTGAGGATAAAAGAGCTGTCGAGATCATAAAGAATGATCTGCCGATAGCATACAAACTTATGGAGAGCAAGGATGTTGAGAGCCTGGGACTCACCTTGAATGAGATGCAGACCATGTTCTTTATGGGCTTTAACCCGCCTATGGTGATGGCAGCTGCAGAAAAGCTCTTAGCACTTAAAAAGGAGTGGAATTGATGAAACGGGTTTTTAACCCCTATTTACCTTTATATGAATATATTCCCGACGGAGAACCCAGGGTTTTTGACGGTAGAGCCTATATCTACGGCTCTCATGATTTTGCCGGCGGCCAGAAATACTGCATGGGAGACTATGTGACCTGGTCAGCCCCGGTATCGGATCTGACAGACTGGAGATATGAGGGCGTTATCTATAAGAGGACCCAGGACTCTTCAAATACAGATGACAGGATGGATCTGTGGGCTCCGGATGTGGTTAAGGGTGCCGATGGCAGATACTACATGTATTACTGCTTCTCATTTAACCCTGAATTCGGCGTAGCGGTCAGCGATTCACCTGCAGGACCCTTCAGCTTTTACGGCCATGTTAAGTATCCGGAAGACATTCTCGGGGGAAAAGAGCTTACTGAGAACTTCCCTTTTGATCCGGGAGTACTGGTAGATGATGACGGAAGAGTCTTTTTATACTATGGATTCAGTCCTGCCAAGCCACTTCCTGCGCCTCCGATTGAAGCATTCCTTGAGATGGGGATGAGCAGGGAAGAAGCGGAGGCTCAGCTGCAGTCCATAGCAAATACTAAGTTTTCTGACGGCGCCTATGTTGTGGAGCTTGAGAAGGACATGATCACCGTGAAGGGTGAGCCCCATCTGATGGTTCCCGGCGAGAAGATCGCAGAGGGCACGGGATATGAGGGACATGGCTTCTTTGAGGCTTCTTCAATGCGTAAGGTCGGTGATAAGTATTACTTTATCTATTCAAGCTCTGTAAGCCACGAGCTGTGCTATGCAACATCAGCCTATCCGGACAGAGAGTTTACCTATGGCGGAGTGATAGTATCCAACGGAGATATCGGCTATAAGGGAAACGCAAGGCCCAGAGCCATGATGGGCAACAATCACGGAAGCATCATAGAAATAAATAACAAGTGGTATATATTCTATCACAGACAGACTCACGGCACAGAGAGCTCAAGACAGGGCTGTGCAGAGGAGATTCATATAGCAGAAGATGGCAGTATTGCTCAGGTTGAGATGACAAGCTGCGGCTTAAACGGAGGACCCCTTGCAGGATGCGGAACCTATCCGGCGGCCATTGCATGTAATCTTATGTGCGGAGAGAACGACAAAAAGATTGTCTACGGCCAGTCTCTAAAGGACTCACAGCCTTATATATATCAGGAAAGCGCTGAGGACGAAAAAGAATCCGTGCAGTATATCGCCAATGTTTTTGACGGTGTTGTTGCAGGATTTAAGTACTTTGACTGCAGGAATGTAAGAAAGATTGCAGTGGAGGCAAGGAGCTACGGAGCCGGAAAGCTGCTTATCATGCCAGATTTTGAGAGCGCAGAGCCGGTGGGCGAGATCTCTTTTGCGAGAGCAGATGACGGATTTACCCGGTATGAGAGCGAGGTAAATATTCCGGATGGAGTCCACGCGCTGTTCTTTAGCTATACCGGTGAAGGAAAGATAGATTTTAAGAGCTTTACACTTGAATAATGAAAGGAGCCGCTATGAAATATAAGGCTGTAATTTTTGATCTGGACGGGGTTATCTGCTTTACGGACGAATATCATTATCAGGCATGGAAGATCCTTGCAGATGAGCTTGATATCCCTTTTGACAGGACTATAAACGAAAGACTCAGGGGCGTCAGCAGAATGGATTCTCTGGAGATAATCCTTGAGAAATATACAGGACCCGAGCTCTCTGCCGGGGAAAAAGAGAAGCTGGCCACAAAGAAGAATGATATCTACAGAAAGAGTCTTGAAAACATGTCTCCTTCCGATCTTACGGATGAAGTAAGAGAGACACTTAACTCCCTAAGGGACAAGGGACTTAAGCTGGCCATCGGATCCTCCAGCAAGAACACCAGATTTATCCTGAAGCAGATAGGACTAGAGGATTTCTTTGATGCTATCAGTGATGGCACCAATATCACAAGGTCCAAGCCTGATCCGGAAGTATTCTTAAAGGCTGCGGAGTTTGTTGATGAGAAGCCCGTGGACTGCCTTGTTATCGAGGACGCCGAGGCAGGAATTGATGCGGCTGTAGCAGGCGGATTTGATGGCGCCGGGATCGGAAGCGCAGCAGGCTACAAAAAGGCAACCTATCGTCTTGACAGTTTTAAAGATATTCTGAAGTATATCTGATCGCGCTAAATACTATCCTTCTCGCGGACCGTTCCGTGAGGAGGATCTTTGTTTAATAGGAAATTGCGCCTTGGCGGCGCAACCTTGAATTAAGGGCCCTAGCCACGCCTTTCTATTCTTAAATTTATAGACATCACTGTCTTATGACGCCCCGCCTAATACCACGGGGTTATTTTTATGATCTTTACATCAATCCTTCGTCGTAGATTGCTCTCTGTCCGCCTACATATTTCGGACGGTGACGTGCACAGATGATGGGGGCTGCTCCGATCTTGCGAAGAGAGATGCGCATAGGTACCACTACGTGATGCATGTGCATTCCAATCATTGTTCCGCCGATATCTATTCCGGCATCAGCCTTCTGATTTATGGACTCTACAAGCACAGGATCATTAAATCTCTGATAGCATACTGTTGCAAAGGCTCCGCCTGCATGATTTGGCTGAGGAATGGCGTTAACCTGCTCAAAGCCGTATTTTTCCATGACTTCTCTTTCTACTACAAGAGCTCTGTTAAGGTGCTCACAGCATTGAGCAGCCATGAAAATGCCGTTTTCCTTAAGGACAGGTACGATTCCATCATAAACCGCATTTGCAGAATCGAGGTTCGTGGCAGTTCCGATCTGATCTCCAAGAATCTCACTTGATGAGCAGCCTACAACAAAGATATTGCCGGGTTTAAGTCTTGCTCCTGCCAGAATCTCTGTCACCGCCTGTTTGCTCTGAGAAGTAATCTCTTTGAAATCCATTTTTTTATCCTCACATTCATTTATATCGCAGCATTATGCTATGCGATCAATCAATTTTCTCCAAAATCAAATCTCTTGAAAATCTTAAGAAGACCCGCTTTGTAGCACAGAAGGAGTGAACCGAATACTCCAAGGAGCGCCTGCGCGATCTCATAAGGGAGCTTGATCATGGCATATTCAAAAGTGCTGTACACAAAAGTCTTTCCAAGAGTATAACCAACTACCATTATAACTGCGCCGATAAGAGTTGCAATAAGTGAAGTCATAAAATGTTCTTTTTCACCCTTCTTAAGTCCTCTGTGTACGATAAGTGATATTACGAGCGCCTGTATACCATGGGTTACAAGAGATACAAACATGGGAGCGGGGTAAAAGAGAAGGTCTCCAAGAAAAGATCCAACGCCGCCCACAATAAATGCTGCAAGTGGATCAAGAAGTATTGCTGCTGTGCATATGATAAGGTCGCAGAGGTATAAATGGCCTCCGGGGACCGGTATTCCAAAGCTGGACATGATTATATTAAGAGCCATAAAAAGGGCGGTGATGCATATCCATTTTACGTGATCTGAAGCCTTCTGATTATTAACTGTCTGAGTATTCTGTGTCATCTGAATTAAAATCTCCCAAATAATGATATTGCGCATTCTGAAGATATAAATGTCTTATTCCTCATATCTTCCCTACGCTAGCATAGAATATACTACATTGCTGGTATTGTTATAATAACCAATTTTGATTATTTTCTTAATACCAGTTTAAAGCAGGAAAATACAGTAAAGGTGCGCCAGTTGACCAGATGATAAGTGAGATTGCAAGATATGAGTAGTGAAGTGTGTTTTTTATATTACAATAAGCAGTATGGGATGAATCTGATATAAGAGCGTTGCAGAACATATAGAGAGTTATGGAGGCTAAATACTATGAAACTTGGAACATCTTCACCCCTTAGACACGATAGCCCTTCGCAGTGGGCTGCTAAACACAAGGAACTTGGGCTCGAAGCCATCAATTTTCCGCTTACATGTAATGACGATGAGAAGCTGATAGATGAGTATGTCACTGAAGCAAACGCAAATGGCCTTACGATCGCAGAAGTCGGGATCTGGAGAAATGCTTTGGATCTTGATGAGGACAAAAGAAAAGACGTCATAAGGTACAGTATCGGACAGCTTGAGCTGGCTGACAGGATTGGTGCGCGCTGCTGCGTAAATATATTGGGCTCGCGAGGAGAGCGTTGGGATGGCGCTTATAAGGACAATTTTTCCAAAGAGACCTGGGATTTTGGCGTTAAGACTATCAGAGAGATTATAGATGCTGTTAATCCCAAGAATACATATTTTACCATAGAGCCTATGCCGTGGATGGTTCCTACGGGACCGGATGAGTATTTGAAGCTCATAGAGAGCGTTGATAGGGATAGATTTGCGGTTCATCTGGATCTATTTAACTGGATGACTACAGCCAGGAGATATTTCTTTAATGAAGAGTTTATAGACGAATGCTTTGATAAGCTCGGCAAATACATAAAGAGCTGTCATATCAAGGACGTTAAGATGCAGGATGATTATACGGTATTCTTTAAGGAGACATATCCCGGAAACGGGGAGATCAATATCAAATACTTTATTGAAAAAGGTCTTGAATATGATACGGATATGACCTATATCATTGAACATCTGGTGACGGATGAAGAGTATCTTAGAAGTGTAGACTATGTAAAGAACTTATTTTAAAAACAAAGAAAGAATGTCCTTTGTGACATTCTTTTTTTAACGAAAAGTTTTCGTTGTGTGATATAATATGCGTGTATGCACGTTATTTTGTTTCCTGGCGACTGAGACGGCGGGGGGATATGCTGTGGCAGTCATGGAGGCAGGGGTTATGAGGAAAAAACGTGATTCTTTGATGGCGGAAGAAAGATATCATATTGATGAGCTTACGGGGCTGCACAGTCTGACCGGTATCCTTGAACATCTTCAGGGGCACGGTGAATTTGCGGCTTCATTAAAGACTGTCATCATCTATATAAATATCATGAATTTCAAGTCTTTTAATAAAAGATACGGATTCTCCGGCGGCAATGAGTTTATTAAAGGCATGGCGATGGAGATTCTTGGGGTATTCCCTGATGAGCTGGTTGCAAGAGCAAGCGGCGATCATTTTATTATTCTGTCCAATTCACTTACAGAAAAAGAAATACCGGGTAAGCTCGATGAACTGCGGGACATAGCCCACAAGTATGAAAAGGGCCTTGTAATGCGCATTAAAGCCGGAGTCTATCTTGCAAGGGGAGATGAAGAAGATCCAGTTGTTATGGTGGATAGGGCAAAAGTGGCCTGCGACGATATTATAAGGGTGTACGACAGGGATACGAATTTTTATTCCGATGAATTGGAAAAGAGAAACAGGCTAAGACAGTACGTTCTTGATAATTTCGAGACGGCTTTTAACAATAGATATTTCAAAGTCTATTACCAGAAGGAAGTGAGGACTCTTACTCGCAATGTGTGTGGATATGAGGCTCTTGCCAGGTGGATGGATCCTGAATATGGGATTATCGCACCGGGTCTTTTTATCGAGGTGCTTGAGGATGTAAGGCTTGTTCATAAGCTGGATACCTATATCATAGAGCAGGTATGTGCGGATCTGCGTAAAGATATAGACCTTGGACATGAGGTTGAGCCTGTATCTGTTAATCTTTCAAGACTTGATTTTGAACTGTGTGACATACTGGGAGAGGTTGATAAGTGCAGGGATAAGTACGGCATTCCAAAGAATCTTTTGAATATAGAGATAACTGAGAGTGCGGTTGCCGCAGGAGCAGATTTTCTGGGTGACCAGATAAGGACCTTCAGAAATGCGGGCTATGAAGTCTGGATGGATGATTTTGGCGCGGGCTACAGCTCTTTTAACAACCTTAAGTCCTATGATTTTGATGTGGTCAAGATTGACATGAATTTCCTTAGGGAGTTTCAGACCAACAAGAAATCCAGAGTAATCCTGGCAAATATCGTAGATATGGCCAAAGAACTTGGAATCCACACGATTGCAGAGGGCGTTGAGACTGAGGAACAGTACGAGTTTCTTAAGAGGATAGGCTGTGAGAAGCTTCAGGGTTATCTTTTTGGAAAACCCGAACCCATATCAGAAAGCGGCAATAAGGCCATAAGCTCTGGTGAGAACTGTGAATCCATGGAGATAAGGAACTATTATGACAAGATTGGCGAGATCAATCTCCTTGGGAATACACCGCTTCGTCCCAAGACTATGGAGGTGTTCAACAACCTTCCAATCGCAATCCTTGAGGCGGAAGGTGACAATATGAAGATGCTTTACATGAATAATGCCTATGAGACATTCCTTAATACCATAGGTATTGCAAACATGGATGAAGCCAACGATAGATTTAAGGATAGCGAACTTCCCGATGTTAAGGGGTTAAAAGAGATAACGGTAAAAGCGGAGAGCTCACTTACAAGTAGAGCAGAGGCGGACTACGTGGTTGGAGGAAGCGTGGTCAATTCTAAAGTCCGATTTATATCAAGACAGGGTGACAAAGCTTCTTTTGCCCTTGTATCAAGAAATGTGACACTTTACAGCGACGGACATCTTGCAGATTCTGTCCAGGCTGCAATGGCGCATATTTTTAATCAGTACTTTAGGGTGGATATATTTGATGATAGCGGAACTGTGGAGAATATCTTCCTTAAGGGAGATCAGGTGGCAATAGCAGACAGAGTAAAAGAATCAGATAAGGCCATCAGAACTTACGCCGACCTGTATATATCTAAGTCTGAAGCAGAGCGCTTTGTGAACTTCTATGATATGACAACTGTAAAAGATAGGATTAAACAGTCTGAAAGTGACTATCTTGTTGACTGTTTCCATTCTTCATCCCTTGAAAACGGTGGCAGAATGCAGATGTACATGATTATTCCTTTCTATTATAATAATAAATGGAAGTATATCTCATGCTGCAGATATGCCGACGAAATGGTGGGATCCTGGAGAAATCGATGATCCCTGTAAGGATGGCTTATTAGATGCTAAGGTTTTGTTTTGGGGCTTCGGGATCCGGCAAGAGTACCGGACTTATTGAAGAGATAATAAACAGGAGTCTTAAGGAAGTCGGGACTGATTTTTTGATCATTGTTCCCGACCAGTTTACTATGCAAACACAGAAGGATGTAGTAAGAATGCACCCTTCTCATGCGATAATGAACATTGATGTATTGAGCTTTGGGCGTCTTTCACACAGAGTATTTGAGGAGACGTCTAAAAGCTCTTTTTCTGTGCTTGATGACGTGGGAAAGAGCCTTGTTTTAAGGCGTGTAGCAGATATACTTGGAGACAGGCTTCCTGTTATCGGCAGAAATATGCACAAGCCCGGATATATTGATGAAGTTAAGTCTACGATATCCGAATTTATGCAATATGGCATCAGTGATGAGGCTCTTAAGACGCTTGAAGATAAGAGCCTTTCAAAGGCTGCACTTAATTCTAAGATAAAAGATCTAAGACTTCTCTACAGTGAATTTCTTAAGTACATCCAAGGAAAATTCATAACCACAGAAGAAACACTTGATATTTTATGTAGGGCTATACCACGTTCATCTCTATTAAAAGACGCAGTTATAGTATTTGACGGGTTTACTGGATTTACGCCAATTCAGTACCGTGTTATCAAGGAACTTATGAGGGTATCAAAGGAAGTATGCGTATCTCTCACCATAGGCCCTGAGGAAGATCCTTACGCTTCAACTTACGAGGAACAGGAACTGTTTATGCTTACCAAGAAGACAGTACTTGACCTTGAGAGGGCTGAATATTCTCTTTTGAAGGAAAACTCAATAATAGCTGATGGCGGACCTACATTTGAAGCCTGGAGAAATATCAGAAATCAGGAGATGACTTCTGCGGAAAATGGAGATATTTTCATAAAAGACCGCGAAGTTAAAAGATTAATTAATAATCCGCCGCTGGCATTTCTTGAGCAAAACCTGTTTAGATATAATTCTCGCAAATATGAAGATGAGCAGGAGTCTATACAGATATATGAGGCCCAGACAACGGAAGAAGAGGTGCGTCAGACTATGATCAAGATACGCTCTCTTGTTACCGAAAAAGGTTATGCATATAGAGATATTGCTGTGGTATGCGGTAATCTTGGCTCGTATGCAAATCTCATTAAAAGAGCGGCAGTTAAGTTTGATGTTCCGGTATATATTGACCAGAACACGGGACTCATGCTCAATCCCTTTATAGAATACATAACAAGTGCTATTAACATAGTTGTATCAGGATACAGATACGAAGATGTCTTCCATTATATGAGAAGTGGAATGACTGATTTTACCAAGGAAGATACGGATCTTTTGGAAAACTATGTAAGAGCGCTTGGTATCAAGGGAGTAAGTGCCTGGGAAGATAGGTTTATGAGAAGAATGCCTGCAAGATTCAGGCAGAGAAAAGGTAGTGAAGAAAGTGAGAGCAGAGAACTTGAGCTTGTTGAGAAGCTTGAGGGAATGAGGGCTTCTATTAGTTCGCAGTTAAAGCCCTTGTTTGATGCAAAGGGTGGTACTGCTGCGGAAATAACAGATGCTCTTTTAAAAATGATAGAAGAAAACGCCTGCAGAGAGAAGCTAATCAGATACAAGGATAAGTTTGTAAAGCAGGGTGATACAGCTAAAGCCAAGGAATATGAACAGGTTTTTGATAAAACCATCGGTATATTCAGGCAGATATCAGAGCTTATAGGGGATGACAAGCTTGATTTAAGAGAGTACAAGGATATCTTAAATGTCGGCTTTGGAGATATTGAGGTTGGAACGATTCCTCAGGACGTTGATAGGATCATAGTGGGAGATATAGAGAGAACCAGGCTGAGGGAGATCAAAGCTCTTTTCTTCATGGGAGTTAACGATGATTCTATTCCTGCCGGCACAGGTGGTGGTGGAATTCTTTCAGATATGGACAGACAGTATCTTCTTGAGCTTGATACAGGAGTTGAACTAGCACCTACGCCAAGGCAGCAAATGTATATCCAGAGACTGTATCTGTATATGAACCTCACAAAACCAACAGATAAGCTTTTCTTATCTTATTCAGAGCTTGGAAGTGATGGGAAAAGCGTTCGTCCTGCCTACCTTGTGCCCAAGATCATGTCTCTTTATGAGAATATTGAGGTTACCAGACCTGAAGATGCTCCTTTTGAAGAGCAGACATCCTGTATCGGTGATAGTATGGGAAGCCTTGCAGAGATGCTAAGAGAGTATTCTCTTGGAATATTGGGTGAAAGAGAGAAGAAGAATCTTTCAACGTTATACAAAGTTATTAAGGAACGGGATAATATAAGCGCTACTGCGATTCCCGGAGCTATCCAAAGTCCGGAAAGCTTTTTGGATAAGCTTATGGAGTCTGCCTTTAAGCATTATGAGGACAGACCGCTTGCAAAAAATATTGCACTTGCGTTGTACGGGGCTAATCTTGAGAACAGTGTAAGCCGTCTTGAGAAGTTTGCTTCCTGTTGCTATGCGCACTTCCTAAGATATGGTCTGGGACTTTCAGAGCGAAACGATTATGATTTTGATTCATCAGATCTGGGAACAGTATTCCATGAAGTTCTTGAGAAGTATACCGGAGAGATAATAAAGCGGGATATACAATGGAGAGATTTGTCAAAAGAGGAATCCGACGAGATATTAAATCGTGCTTTAACAGAATGCATAGATGCATACGGAGACACAATTCTTTTGAGTAACAGCCGTAATCAATTCATGGCAGAACGTATCAAGAGGATACTCACAAGAACGGTTGACACCCTTAAATACCAGATTTCAAAAGGAAATTTTGAGCCTGCTCATGTGGAAATGAATTTCAGAGAAGCAGGTAATCTTGAAGAAATTAATATAGCTCTCACCGAAGATGAAAAGCATAACATAATTGAGAGCATGAAATTGCATGGAAGGATTGACCGAATTGATCTATGCGAAGATTCGGATCATGTTTACGTAAAGGTTATTGATTTTAAATCCGGCGGAAAGAAATTGAGCCTTGCCTCGTTATACTATGGTTTGCAGCTTCAGCTTGTTATGTATATGAATGTGGCAGCTGCTGCAACAGCCAAAAACAGTGGTGGGAAGGAAGTTGTTCCTGCGGCAATTCTGTACTATCATGTCGAAGATCCCATGGTTAAAGGAACTGCGGATTTGCAACCTGATGTTATCAATAAAGAGATATTGAAGGAACTTCGTACGACCGGACTGGTCAATGAAAAACAGGAAATTATAAACATGCTTGATAACAGCATAGATGGGGCTTCTGACGTTATACCTGTTGGATATACCAAGGCAGGAAGCTTAACAGCTTCTTCCAGTACTGTTTCAAGTGAGGATTATTCTGCTATTTCCGGATTTGTGGATAAGAAGATACGTGAATTTGGCAGAAATATCTTAAATGGAGACATTAAGGTCAATCCCTATGAGATGGATAACAGGGATGCATGTAAATATTGTGGATATAGGGGAATATGCGGATATGATGATAAGATTCCAGGATATTCCAAACGAGAGTTAGATCTTGACGATAAAGACGCATTGGAGCGTATTAAGAATGAATGTTGAGTTTACCAAAGAACAGCAGGCGGTAATAGACGCCAGAAAATGTAATGTGCTTGTATCGGCAGCCGCCGGATCCGGAAAGACGGCTGTTCTTGTAGAGCGCATTATTCAGATGATAAATGAAGGGATGGATATTGATCATCTCCTCGTTGTTACATTTACGAAGGCTGCTGCTTCTCAGATGAGGGAGAAGATCACTCTTGCAATTCAGGAAAAGCTTTCATTAGATCCTGATAACAGACACATGCAGAAACAGGAAACACTTATACACAACGCCCAGATAACCACCATAGATTCTTTCTGCCAGTATGTTATTAAGAATAATTTTAACTTTATCGGATTAGACCCTTCTTTCCGCGTAGGTGATGAAGGTGAATTTAAGCTTCTTAGAGATTACGTGATGTCTGACATGCTTGAAGATGAATATCAAAAGGCCAAGGAAGGAAGAGGTGAAGATTTTATCTTTTGCATGGACTACTTCGGTACCGGAAGTGATGACAAGAATGTGGAGGAGTACATAGAAAAGCTTTATCGTTTTTCCATGAGTATGCCATGGCCTGAGGATTATCTTATGGAAAGGGCGCATGACTACGACATTGAAGGTAAGGACTTTGATGAGATTCCTTGGGTAAAAGAGTGCGTTGCTATAGTTAAAAGAATGCTTCGTGAAGCTTCAGATAAGCTAAGTACGGCACATGAGCTTACTCTTTTACCGGATGGTCCCTATATGTACGGAGAACTCCTGGAAAAAGAGGCAGAAGCAGTAGACGCTGTAGTCTCCAAAGAATCTTATGATGAGCTGTATGACGCTATCAGAGGTATTTCTTTTGACAGGCTTTCTTCCAAGAAGGATGACAGCGTAGATCCGGATAAGAGAGAAGCAGCTAAGGAGCTTAGAGATAGCGCCAAGAAGGATATCAAGAAGATAATAGAAGGTTATCTGATGCTTCCTTCCGATATGGTGGTAGAGCAGATGAAACTCTGCGACAGGGCAGTAAGAGAACTGTGCAGGCTGACTCTTAGGTATAAACAGTTATTTGATGAGAAAAAGAGAGAAGAGCTTCTTATAGACTTTTCGGATATGGAGCATTTTGCTCTTAATATCCTGGTTGATCATGAGACAGGTAAGCCTACTCCTGTGGCGCTGGAATACAGAGATTTCTTTAAAGAAGTTCTGATTGATGAGTACCAGGACAGTAATAATGTTCAGGAACTGATCCTTATGGCAATTTCGGGCATAGAGGCAGGCACTTCCGAAAGATTCATGGTGGGGGATGTCAAGCAGAGCATCTATAAGTTTAGACTGGCAAGACCCGAGATATTTATGGATAAGCTTGAAACTTACAGTAGAGATGACGATGCAAGTGACAGAAGAATAGATCTTCACAAGAATTTCAGAAGCCGTGAGGAAGTCCTTGAGGGGACAAACTATATCTTTAGAAAGATCATGGGTAAGGACCTTGGAAGCGTTGAATATGATAAGGATGCTGAGCTTGTGACAGGTGCTTCCTTTGACGAACCGGCTTTTGACATGACTCCTGAACTTATTTTGATCGATGATCCCAAGGGAGAAAAAGAAAATGAGGCTCATGCCATAGGCAATAGGATTCATGAACTTATGAGAGAAGATTCATCTCTTAGATTTAAAGATATTGTCATTCTTCTTAGATCTGTTTCCGGCTGGGATGATGTGTTTAAAAAAGCTCTGGAAGAACAAGGAATCCCCTCATACATAGAATCAAAGAGCGGATATTTTGATGCCTGGGAAGTATCTGTAATGCTTGATGTTTTATCAATAGTTGATAACCCAACTCAGGATATTCCTCTTGTAGCGGTTATGCGTTCTCCTATAGGGGGATTTTCCGATGAAGAGCTTGCTCTTATAAAGATTGCCGTCAATGAAGATGAGGAGTCAGCATATGACGGATCTTTGTATGAGGGCATGAAAAGACTTGCAGATAAAAAAGTTGAGGGGGATTTCAGTGAAAAGCTTGTAGCCTTCATGGCTTTTATTGATGAACTTAGAGATATGTCTGCATACACTCCTGTTCATGAGCTTTTGCAGTATATAATTGACGTCACGGGCTTTGAACTTATTGTCAGCGCAATGCCGGCAGGTAATCAGAGAAGGGCCAATATAGAGCAGCTTCTTTCAAGGGCTGAGAACTTTGAGAAAACGAGCTTTAAGGGATTGTTCCACTTTGTCAGGTATATAGAGCATATCAAGGTTGTGCAGGTAGACTACGGCGAAGCAGGTATTATTGATGAGAATGCTGATGTTGTTCGCATTATGAGTATCCATAAGAGTAAGGGACTTGAGTTCCCTGTTGTTTTTGTTGCGGGCTTATCCAAGCAGTTTAATAAGATGGATACCAAAGGTGATCTTATAGCGGATATGGATCTTGGAATAGGAGTAAAATGTATTGATTCCAAGCTCAGGGTTAAATCAGAGACTTTAAAGCGCGTTATAGTGGCAGATAAGATGAATACAGACAGTCTCGGTGAAGAACTGAGAGTGTTGTATGTTGCTCTTACAAGAGCAAAAGAAAAACTTATAATGACAGCTAATATGAAGAAGCTTTCTGAGACTATCTCAAAATGGCTTAAAAATCAGGCAGAACTAGCCCATGGCGTATCCCATGGGGTAGAGCTTATACCGTATTCCATGAGACTTGGGGCTTCCGGATATATCGATCTTATTTTACCTGCGCTTATAAGGCATCCTGCCATAAGAGATATTGCCGACAAGTACGGGCTATCAGAACTTATTTCGGACAGATATATGGATGCCGAGGGGAGTGTTCCTGCGTTTTCCATAAAATCGATCACGCTGGATGATATAAACGCTCAGATTGAGACAGACAGTGTAAGAGGACTCCTTAGACTGGATGATCTGACGACTTTTTATGACAAAGAGCTTGCAAAAAGACTTGAAGATAAGCTGGATGCCGGTTATGGCCATGATTATCTAAAGGGTTTGTTTACCAAGACAACCGTTACTGAGTTAAAAAAGCATATCCTAGAGGAGATGGGCGAACATTTTGCCAGGGAAGAGGATTACGGGGCAGAATACGAAGAAGAGAGGGAAGCTACAGTAAATGCTTCACTGTCTCTTTTAACGGGAGCTGAGCGCGGAACAGCCTACCACAGGATCATGGAGCTGTTGGATTACAATGTGGTACCCAATGAAAAGGACCTTACCGGGTGGGTGGAAAGCCTTGTCGATGATGACAGAATAACCGGGCAACAGAAGGAAGCTGTTGATATAAAGGATATTATCACTTTCATGGGAACGGATCTTGGAAAAAGAATGGGAGAGGCCTACAAGGCAGATAAACTCATGCGGGAGAAGCCCTTTATGATGGGAGTTCCCGCTAATGAGCTGAATGTAAAGTTCCCTGCAGATGAGATGGTACTTATACAGGGTATAATCGATGCCTGGTTTCTGGAAGGTGATGACATAATTCTCATGGATTATAAGACTGACCATGTGAATCATGCAGAGGACCTTGTGAAACGCTATAAGATACAGCTTGAACTGTATAAAAGAGCTCTTGAGGCATCTACCGGTAAAACAGTTAAAGAGATATACATTTATTCCTTTGCTCTTGGAAAAGAAATAAAACTATAAAGCTTTCGGATATTATTTCCACTTTCTAAGGTCGTCCTTTTCAAGGATGACCATTAGAAGGTTCTTTTCATTGAGTTTCTTAGTGGGACTTACATATCCCCAGGTTCCGCCTTTTTCCTTGATTGCGGCAACGTTCATGTTGTATTTCTGACGGAGATTAAGTTCCATAAGACTCTTACCTATCCAGGTGCTTCTGGGCTGAAGCTCTACCATACAGAGATTGTCGTCAAGCTCGAAGTAGTCGTGGATTGATGTTGAAGCAAGAATTCTTGCGGAACGAACACCGCCTTCCTGCTCGGGATCAATAATCTTATCGGCACCGACTCTGCTAAGTATCTTTGCCATACGTGCAGATGATGCTTTGGCGATTACTGTGGGAACTCCTTTATCCTTTGCTATGGATACGCACATTATGCTGGCAGCTATATTGCCGCCCATTGCAGTGATGACTATGTCCATATTCTGAAGGCCGAGGACATTTACCTCATCTTCACTCTCAAGGTTGGCACATACTGCTGCTGTGACCTTTGACGATATATCTTTTATAAGACCTTCATTCTTATCAGCTACAAGCACATCCTGTCCCATGTCATGGAGACTCTGTGCAAGACTGCATCCGTATTTTCCAAGTCCGAGAACTGCTACTGATTTTTTCATAGGAATACCTCCTTTTATCCAACGTAGAATACTCCTTCGGAGTAGTTGATTCTGTTATTGTTTGATTTACTTCGCGAGAAGAATGCCACCATAGATATGGGACCGGTTCTTCCAAGGAACATTGCGATTATGATTATAAGGCGGCCCGGACGACCAAGCGCTGCCGTAAGATTACGGGATAGTCCGACTGTTCCGCTGGCACTTATAACTTCAAAGAGAGCATCCTCCATTGGAACCGGATTAACCATGACAAGCAAAACAGTAAGTATGAGAATTGCCATAATACCTACAAATACGACAGCAGAGGCTTTTCTCATGGAATCTTCCGATACGCGACGATGGAAGATAACATTCTCATTTTCATGGCGTATATATGAGCGGACATTCATAAACAACAGGAAAAAGGTTACTGTTTTGATACCGCCTGCAGTACCTACGGGAGATCCGCCTATTACCATGAAAAAGTAAGATATAAAGCAGGATGCTATTGACATGTTTTCCTGAGGAATCGTTGAAAATCCTGCGGTTCTAAGTGTGATTGACTGAAATAAACTGTTTGCCAGTTTGCCGCCGAAGCTTAAATTCCCAATAGTTCCGGGGTTGTTGTATTCGGTGATCATAAACAGCAGCATTCCACCAAAGATCAATATAAGTGTGAAGCTAAGTACGAGCTTGGTGTGTTCAGAGAATCTCTTTATCATGGTAAGAGGTGAGAATCTTCTTGGAACACCTTCTTTTATCACATGGAGTATGTCAAACCATACAACAAAACCAAGACCTCCAAGGACTATAAGAGACATCGTCACGGCCATTATTACCGGATTGTCACGGTAGCTCATAAGACTATCATTTCCGATAATATCCATACCAGCGTTACAGAAGGCGGATACAGAGTTAAATATTGATATCCATAAGCCTTTTATAAATCCGAATTTGGGGATAAAAACAGTAGAATAGCATATTGCTCCGATTCCTTCTGCAATAAAAGTTCCCTTAAGGACTCTTGTAAGAAAGAGTAAAAGCCTGTTGCCGGAACTTAAGTTAAATGAATCCTGAAGCAGCAACCTGTCTCCAAGGGAAAATTTCTTGTGAGTAAGGAGCATGAGCATAGATGCAATGGCAATCATACCAAGACCACCCATCTGAATCAAAAGCAGAATTATGAATTGACCAAATACGCTCCAATGAGCATAAGTGTCTACAACAACAAGACCGGTAACGCAAACTGAAGTAGTTGCCGTGAAAAGTGAAGTGAGAAAATCGGTTGATCTGCCATCTGCTGCTGAAAAAGGTAGACTAAGGAGCAGGGCTCCAACCAGTATGGTTATAAGAAAGCTGACCGGAATAATGTGAGCCGGAGCTAATTTTTTAAATTTAATCTTTGAGTCCTTTATCATATAACTCCTAATATAAGCTGAAATAGCAATACGTTTACGGTAATTCTTTTTTAGATAAATGTCAATGTTGTTATCTATAAGTATGCGTATTATAATAAACTGGTCATATAAAAAATAACAAAATCACCATAAATCATAAAACCAGATTACCATGCATATAAACTAAGAATACGCTTCTTATCAGATGATTTTAACGTGTGTTTGGGAGAAAAAATATGATCACTTATAATTTTGATAATGCACAAGGCCCTATGTATTTGCATATGTATAAATGCATAAAGAATGATATATTATCCGGCAAACTAAAACCGAAGGAAAAGCTGCCGTCTAAGCGTGCTTTTGCAAGAAATAACGGAATCAGTATTATTACGATCCAGAACGCCTACGAACAGCTTATAAGTGAGGGGTATGTGTATACTTTACCCAAAAAAGGATATTATGTGGCGGACCTTGATAAGATGCAGGGAGTGGCAGTTGATGCCAAGGTGGATTATGATATTAAGATTCCTGTGAAGGAGGAGTTTGAGTGCGACCTTTCAAGTAACAGAGTCAATCCCGACAACTTCCCTTTTTCCATATGGACCAGAATATCAAGAAATGTTATGGCCAACAGAAAAGAAGAACTGATGCAGATATCCCCTACAGCCGGAGTTATGGAGCTGCGTGAGGCGATAGCAGATCACCTTAAATCTTTCCGTGGAATGCTTGTTGATCCCAATCAGATAATAATTGGTTCGGGAACAGAATATTTATACAGTCTTATAGTGCAACTTCTTGGAAGAGATAAAAAATATGTCATCGAAAATCCGGGATACAAGAAGCTTGCGGATGTGTACAGCAAGCAGGAGATAGAGTACAGATACGCTGAGCTTGACGATAACGGGATAACTTACAGGGCGCTTGCAGGTAGCGGAGCGGATGTTGCCCATATCTGTCCCAATCACCATTTTCCTACGGGTATAACCATGCCTGCCAGCAGGCGATATGAAGTCCTTTCCTGGGCAAATGAGAAGGATGGAAGGTATATCATCGAAGATGACTATGACAGCGAATTTAGAGTTACGGGTAAGCCTATCCCGCCGTTGTTTTCAATAGATGCCTGCGAAAAGGTTATATATATGAATACCTTTTCAAAGTCACTTTCTCCGACAATACGTATCAGCTATATGATCCTACCGGTACATCTTGCCAATCTATTTTATAAGAATATGTCATTCTACTCCTGCACGGTGTCCAACTTTGAACAATATACACTTGCGGGCTTTATTGCACAGGGTTACCTGGAAAAGCATATTAACCGCATGCGCCTTTATTACACTAAGCAAAGAAGAAGGCTTATGGAGATCATAGAAAGAAGTGATCTAAGAGATGTGTGTACTATTAAAGAAAATGATTCAGGACTACATTTTCTGATATCCCTGGATACAAAGAGGCCTGATAAGGAAATCGAGAAAAGACTTGCGGCAAAAGGCATTAAGATAAAAGCACTTTCCGACTACTACTTTACTGATGAAGGCAGCAAACAACATCTTTTTATTATTAATTACTCTAATCTGGATGAAAGCAAGATCAGAAAAACTCTTAAAGATATAAAGAAAGAACTATAGAAAAAAGCAGTGAGCCCCGATTTCCTTAAACGATGAGGAAAGAGGGAATCACTGCTTTATTGAGTTTAAGATAATTACAGAAGCTGTATACCGTTTTCGTTGCAGGCCTTAACCATCTCATCAGGCCATATGGAACACTGAACTTCACCGATGTGAGCTTTTCTTAAGAAGAACATGCAAATTCTTGACTGTCCGATTCCTCCACCGATAGTGTAAGGAAGTTCCTTGTTAAGAATAGCCTTCTGGAAAGGAAGCTCTGCTCTCTCTGTGCAGCCGGCCTTCTCAAGCTGTGTCTTAAGGGAATCCTCATCAACACGGATACCCATACTTGAAAGCTCAAGAGCAATATCAAGAACAGGGAAATATACGATGATATCAGCGTTGAGTGCCCAGTCATCATAGTCGGGAGCTCTGCCGTCGTGCTTCTCACCGGAAGCAAGAAGATCACCAATCTGCATGATACATACAGCGCCCTTGGCCTTGGCAATGTAGTATTCACGCTCCTTGGGAGAATACTCGGGGAACATATCCTCAAGCTCCTGAGTTGTTATAAAGAAAATCTCCTCAGGAAGAATCTCCTCTATATAGTCGTACTGGATAGACATGAACTTCTCAGTCTTTCTCAAAACCTTGTATACGTCACGAACAGTGTCCTTGAGGAAGTCGATGTTGCGGTCTTCCTTGCGAATGACTTTCTCCCAATCCCACTGGTCTACGAAGATTGAATGAATGTTGTCTGTTACCTCATCACGGCGAACAGCGTTCATATCTGTATAGAGACCTTCTCCTACGTTGAAACCGTACTTCTTAAGTGCGTATCTCTTCCACTTAGCAAGAGAGTGTACTATTTCGGCGGGTCTCTGATTATCATTAAGTATGTCAAAAGAAACGGGTCTTTCTACGCCGTTCAGATTATCATTAAGTCCTGATTCTGGTGTTACAAACAGGGGAGCTGTTACTCTCTGAAGGTTGAGCTTGTTGGAGAGCATACCCTGAAAGAAATCTTTGACAGTCTTGATGCCCACCTGTGTGTCGTGGAGATCAAGGGCTGACTTATAATTCTTGGGAATTCTAAGGTTTTCCATAATATTTGCCACTTTCCTTATGATATGTAATTTGTCTCACAAACAATTAAATCGCTTTTTATTCCATATTGCAAGATATTTTTTAGTTAATAAAATATACACTACTTGTTTGGTCGACGATCAGTGCTTATAATGTTGAGATACGAAATGAATCCGTGGAAAGAGCTAAAGCTCGATTTTAGGAAAAGGTATAAAGTGAAAAACGAAATCTACGAAAACACAAGGCAACTTGATAAAGTAAGAGCAATCCTGGTGGGGCTCAACACGGACAAGAGTGACGATGACTTTGAACGCTCCATGAATGAGTTAAAAGAGCTGACTAAGGCGATTGATATAGAGGTTGCGGCCGTATTTACCCAGTCTCTTTCCGTGCCTGATAAAGGTACATATATAGGAAGCGGCAAGGTTGATGAAATTGGTGCATCTCTAGATGTTTTTGATGCAAATATCATTATATTTAATGATTCATTGTCTCCGATGCAGGTTAGGAACCTTGAGAAAATTCTGGACACCGAAGTGATAGACAGAACAGGCCTTATTTTGCAGATCTTTGCAAAAAGAGCAAGGACAAGAGAAGCAAGGCTTCAGGTAGAATCAGCGCAGCTTCAGTACATGCTCCCAAGGCTTGTGGGTATGGGTAAGACCCTCTCAAGACAGGGCGGTGGTAGCGGCAGACTATCCAACAAGGGCTCCGGTGAGAAACAGCTGGAACTTGATAGAAGACGCATAGAACACCGCATGAGCGAGCTTAGAAGAGAACTGGAAAATGTGGAGAAAGAGCGTAGCACTCAGAGAAATAAGAGACTTCGTTCGGACATAGGAAGAGTTTCGCTTGTTGGTTATACCAACGCCGGAAAGTCCACTATCATGAACAATCTGCTAAGGCTTTATGGCGGCGACAGCTTGAGAGATAAGACTGTGCTTGAAAAGGATATGCTTTTTGCAACGCTTGATACGTCTGTAAGGAAGATTGAAGCGCCGGGGCACAGACCATTTCTTCTTGCGGATACGGTAGGATTTATAAGTGAGCTTCCCCATGCCCTTGTAAAAGCATTTAAATCAACATTGGAAGAGGCTAAATATGCGGATGTCATACTTGAGGTAATAGATTTCTCGGATCCTGAGTACAGATATCATATGGAGATAACGCAGAAGACCTTGTCAGAGATCGGGGCAGGCGATATTCCTGTTATTTATGTCTTTAATAAATCAGACATCGTAAGGCAGCAGCAGGAAGAGGATAACATGCTGGTCATGGATGTTCCAAGGATCAGGGATGACAGGATATATATCTGTGCCAAAGATGATGACAGCCTTGAAGAGCTTGTGACTCTTATAGAGAAGAAGCTTGGAGAACAGGAAACGGAATGTGAGCTGCTTCTTCCCTATAATGAAGGTGGGACATTAAGTCTTCTGACAGAAAGGGGAGTTGTGAAAAGTACAGAATATCTCCCTGAAGGGATTAAGATAACTGCCACTTTAACAGCTCCGGACATCAATAAATATGCGGCTTACATGAATTTATAAATTGCACACAAAAGATTCACACTATTTTAGCAATTTTTGCAATATCAGCAAGGTTTTTTCCATTTACAAAACAGTGGACAAAGAGTATATTCTATGGAGTTTTACTTGTAGTTTTTTGTTTTGTATTAACGAAAGGAAAAGACAGTGATGCTTAGACAGCTCATCAAAAAGAACATTATGCTTAGACCTAACCAGGTCAAAGACTTTGTAGATGCAGCAACAAAGTGTGACTTCGATGTGGACATATACTATAACAGATACGTTGTTGATGCAAAGTCTATTCTTGGTGTATTTGGATTAGACCTTAATCAGACATTAACAGTTGAATACAGCGGACATGATCAGGAGTTTGAGAATTATCTCAGCACTCTTTCAATTGCCAGCTGATTCATATAAGCATTAAAAGGTAACCGTTCGCGTGCCGGACAGTACCAAGAAGTAAAGAAATAATTGTTCATTGTGGAAGAAAAGCTCTCCATGGTATAAAATATGCCATGGAGAGCTTTTCTGTTATGGAGATTAAGATTTCAGTCCGCAGACTGGTGGAGTTTATCCTCAGAAGCGGAAATATAGATAATAGAATACATCAGGTTTCTGCAGATGCGATGCAGGAGGGTGGCAGGATTCATCGGATGATCCAGAAAAGTATGGGAGCGGATTATCACGCCGAGGTACCTCTTAAATATGTCCACAACACAGGCAGATACGAGCTTGTTATTGAGGGCAGAGCGGACGGTATCCTTGATAAGTACTTTGATGATGAGAATGCTTATGATCCCCAGCAGAACATGTTTGGAGGTAATACCAAACCGATGCCCCTTGTGGATGAGATCAAGGGCACATACAGAGACCTTGCCAAGATGAAAGAGCCTGTGCCGGTACACCTGTCACAGGCTAAATGTTATGCCGCGATATATCTGATGCAGCGTGGATGTACATCCATAGATGTCCGTATGACATATTGCAATATGGATACCGAAGAGATCAAATATTTTGATCAGAGCTACACTGCAGATGAGATCATTAAGTGGTTTAACGACCTTATAAAACAATATATAAGATGGTCAGATTTTGAGTATGAATGGGAAATAACCAGAACTGCTTCAATAAAGGCAGTACAGTTTCCTTTTCCCTACAGAGAGGGACAAAAGGACCTTGCCGCAGGTGTTTACAGAACTATTGTGCATGGTAAAAAACTTTTCCTAGAGGCGCCCACAGGAACCGGAAAGACTATAACGACAGTCTTTCCAAGTGTTAAAGCTATGGGAGAGCAGAAGATAAGCAAGATCTTTTATCTTACGGCCAAGACCATTACAAGGACAGTGGCAGAAGATGCTTTTAACACATTAAGAGAGCTCCAGAAGCTTAAGTTTAAAACTGTCACAATAACAGCAAGGGATAAGATATGCTTTTTGGATGAAGGGGAGAGGAACTGTAATCCTGAGGCCTGTCCCTATGCTAATGGGCACTACGACAGGATCAATGAGGCAATATATGACCTTTTAACCCATGAGGATAACTTCGATAGGGAAAAGATAGTTGAGTATGCCTACAAGCATGAGGTGTGCCCTTTTGAAATGTCTCTTGATATGAGCCTTTGGGCAGACGCGGTTATATGCGATTACAACTATGTGTTTGATCCATTTGTATATTTGAGGAGATTCTTTGCTGACGGACTTAAGTCTGACTACGTATTTCTTGTTGATGAAACACATAATCTTTTGGACAGAGGAAGAGAGATGTACAGCGCAGCTCTTCGTAAAGAGAGTTTTCTTGAGCTTGCAGGGATCGTTAAGGAATATCATCCCAGGATTGCAAGCCATCTTAATAAATGTAACAAGGCTCTTTTGGAACTAAAAAGAGAGTGTGATGGCTGTAAGGTGCTTACAGGAATAGACGGCTTTATAAATCCCCTAAACAGACTTAGCGGTATAATGTCCGAATATCTTGAAGATCATGCAGAAGGCCCGTGTAGAGAGGATATCCTCCTGTTCTACTTTGATATATCGAGATTTCTTACCATATATGACAAAGTGGATGAGAACTATGTGATATACAGCGAGTTTAATGAAAACGGCGACTTTATTATCCGACTTTCCTGCGTTGATCCTTCTACCAATCTTTCGGAGTGCATGGCGCGTGGGCGTTCATCCATTCTTTTCTCTGCAACCCTTCTTCCTATTCGTTATTACAAGAAACTTTTGGGAGGAACAGATGAAGATTATGAGATGTATGCCAAATCTGTATTTGATCCAAAGAGATTGGGGCTGTTTATAGGAAAAGACGTAACCAGCAGATACTCCATGAGAAGCTATGATCAGTACCGTAAGATAGCTTCGTATATTGACAATATAGTAAGTGCAAGAGGCGGGAATTACCTGATCTTTTTCCCTTCTCACCAGTTCCTGGATGAGGTTCTTGATATTTATGAGAATGAATATTATGACCCGGAGACTAGCGAAATAGTGGTTCAGAAGAGCTTTATGAGCGAAGAAGCCAGGGAATCCTTTTTGGACAGATTCTCGGAGGGCAATAATCTTGATCTTTCCGATGTGATCCACATGGATATAGAAGTGGAAGAGGATAAAAATATTCTTGGTTTCTGTGTTATGGGAGGAATATTCAGTGAGGGAATAGACCTTAAATACGACAGCCTTATTGGAGTCATTATCGTGGGGACCGGAATACCGCTTGTCTGCAATGAGAGAGAGATCATAAGAGAGTTCTTTGAGCAAAGAGGCGTTGATGGATTTGATTATGCCTACAGGTTCCCCGGGATGAACAAGGTCCTTCAGGCTGCGGGAAGAGTAATCAGAACAGAAGAAGATAAGGGAATAGTGGCACTTCTTGATGATAGGTTTATGCAAGGTAGTTACAGAGCGCTTTTCCCGAGGGAATGGTATGGCTGCAGAACTGTTTCGACCAATCAGGTCAAAAACGAGATTTCTCGCTTCTGGAGCGGCTTTCAGGACTAAAAACGATAATAAAAAATAGAAAATGATGTAAAAACTCAATAATGAGTTGACATAAAAAGCGATTTCTATAAAATATGTAAACCGAACAAAGGTTCAAATTGTTTAAAAACAGGGTACAATAACACGTTTTGTCAGAGAACTTACAAAAAAGTCTTAACTAAATGACGTTTGTGTCATGTGGATAACTCTGTGGAAATTGGGGATTAGTTTAAAAACATGTTTCATAACACCCCATGAATTGGGCGTTTAAAAACCATTACGAAATTAAACGGTAACCGGTGTAAAAATAATCATCTGACCAATAAAGTCAATAATGTTATGTAAACTTAAAAAATGACCGTCACTCGTGTCATTTAGCTCTTTAGCTGTTGCGATTAGGAACAGTCATGCTGTATGATTTATGTATTACTTGGTTCGATCATGAGAAGGATCTTAAGAGTCGAACTTCCTTACTGCTAGCATAAGAAAGTTGGAGTTGGGGTATGAATATAAAGGATTATGACTTAGAGGTTCAGGCGCTGAACAGGGAGTTGTTAACAGCCAGAGCCAGTATGTCCGGAAGTTACATAGCAATATGCAACCGAATGATAAGGAAGGCCAAAGAGGTCGATGATATTCCTCTGCTTGGCTATTCCTATTATTATCTTGCGGATGCGTATTATATGGTCAGTACCGAATACCGCAAATTTAATTCCAGCCTTTTGAAGGCAATGGAATATCTTCAGATGTGTGGTGAGAACACATTTCTTGCAAGATGCTATAACCTTCTCGGAATCGATGCATTAAGTCATGGTAATTTCGAGATATCTCTGGATTTCTTTATGAGCGGGATCAGACTTTGCGACGGCGAAGATGATAAGCTCAGTGCAGCGTATGGACTCCTTGAATACAACATAGGTCAGATATATTTTGAAATAGGAGATTACAAAAAGGCGATTCCCTATATCCGTTCTGCGTACAAGCATATAAGACGGGATAAGAATGACAGTCTTTATTTCAGAAATCTTCTGTTTTGTTATTGCTTTCAAGCTGACTGTTATATTCAGCTGGATAAACCAACTTCGGTCAGAAATTGTCTACTCGGCATACAAAAGCTTGAGGATGATCCGAATGTTAAGAGAGAGTATTTTCAAGATATCCCTATCCTTGATATCAGGATGAGAGGTAATTATCTTCTTGGAAATATGGAAGAGTTTGAGAAGTATTCCGATATTTTGTCCGGAATAATACAGACCAACAAATTCCCTCTTGATTGCGTGGAGGATATTTTCGGTATTTGCCGTTTCTTTATGAGGATCGGAAGAGTTGATGAGGTTGTATACATAGTTAAGAACATAGAGAGGTCCATAAACGATATGAACATCTCTTATCTTAAAAAGAAGCTTGCTAAGCTTAAATGTGAGCTATACAGCCTGATCAAGGATGATAAGAACAAACTCAAAGCTCTTGAGGAGTTTTATCTATATTCGCTTGCTCAGGAAAAAGACAGTCTGGTCAACTATAGATTTTTTACAGATATAAGGACTAAGCTCTCCGCAATCGAACAGGAGAACTTCATGCTTCATAAAAGAGCAGAAACAGATTCTCTTACAGGCCTTGGAAACAGATACGGACTTAACAAGTATGCGGACGAAGCCTTTGAGAGAGCTTATAGTGAGCAGAGCTCTCTTGCAGTTGAGATACTTGATGTTGATAATTTCAAAAAGTACAATGATACCTATGGACATCAGGCTGGAGATGTGTGTCTTAAGAAGATAGCTGAGGCCATCGCTCACAAATGTGCCTCCAACAAGAATATTCATGCGTTCAGATACGGCGGGGATGAATTCGTACTGATCTATGAGAATATGTCTGATGATGAGGTTATGAATCATGCTATGGAACTGAGGGATAAGGTCCATGACATGAAGATAGAGAGTAAGGCACAAAAAGATAGTAAGATTGTGACTATCTCTCAGGGAATACGTAATTCGATTCCAAGGGAAGCAACAAAATTATGGGATTATATGTATGCAGCTGACAATGCTCTTTATGAGGTAAAAGAGCATAAGAAGGGTGAGATCGTTATGCTTCACAAAGCAGTTATCTCACAGGAGTCTCTTGAGGAGGCTCAGTACAGCTGATAGCAGTTTTTGAAGGGATTTCTTTATAGCAAAACGGGTTATGAAAAATATCAAGTGGACAATGCGTCAGGCTATTCTCAGTCTGGTTATCGGTTGTACACTCTTCGCGATCGTTGCGCAGACGGTTGTGTTTGAGGTTACATCGAGACAGCAGATCAGAAGAGAGAGTTTGTTAAACAATGACGAAACTCTCCAGAGAATAGAATCTGAGCTTAATTCTTATATTCATGGTCTTATCGTTAAGATGCAGACCATCTACACAGAAACAGAAATGATCTATGACATGAGAAGATATCATGTCGGTCGCAATAGTCTCCTGGATTATTACTGGAAAGCATGGCATCTGTCGGAGAGACGATTTGATTCCTCCGATCAGCTTCTTGCCATGTATATCTATGATAATGAGGACAATCTGGTCAGCTCCTGGAGAAAGCAGCCTTACAAGTATCCGTACAATCTCTATGATGCGGATATGTATGTCAATGTTGCTCATCTAAAGAGCTATCTTAAATCCGACGATTACGGTGTTATGCTCTCAGGCTATCACAATGAAGAGGCGGATCAGGATATACTTCGCTTTTGCTTAAAACTTCATACCTACGATGATACAAGGTCGCAGTACGGATATCTTATATGTGATTTTAATGCTCAGAATATTTCCGATATCATGAGCAAGTACATATCATCAAGAGATGTATATGTATGGCTTCAGCCAAAGGGAGATGCTGCCATATCACAGGTTGGCAATACTACCAAAGAAGAGAGCAAGATCTTTACGGAGCTTACCAAGGTTATTGCCACTGCCTCGGACGAGTTTCCTGAGTTTGAGGATGAATACGGCTCTTTTTATCTTAACAGCAGAGCTTCTGAAAAATATAATCTTCACATCGTTATGCTGACTCCCCAGTCTCTTATGCTTGAGACTCAGAGTGCTCTGGCAAGGACGCTTATTGTCATTGCAGTGTTTATCATTCTTGTGACACTGCTTTTTGGAACAATCATATCCGGGTACATCTATAGACCTGTGGAGGAACTTAGCAACACTATCATACAGATTAAAGACGGAGATACTGACCTTCGAGTAGGTAGAACTACCGGATGGAGCGAAGAACTCAAGGTGATGGGCGAAGAGTTCAACGAGATGCTTGATATGATACAGAAGATGGTGGAGGAAGAGTACGAGGCCAAGGTTCTCATGGAGAGAACTCAGTACAAGGTGCTTCAGGCCCAGATCAATCCGCACTTTTTGTACAATACGTTGGATACAATGAGTGGTATTGCGGCTTCGCAGAACTGTACTCTTGTAAGTGGCCTTTGTCAGTCTCTTTCAGCTATATTCAGATATAGTCTGGATATTTCCGATACCCAGTCAACACTTCAGCAGGAAATGGCCCACGTGCGCAATTACCTCTATGTTATGGATGTCAGAAACGGTAATACTGTTAAATATACCTATCACATAGAATCTGATACCTTGAAAGACAACATTCCAAGGATCACACTTCAGCCTATAGTTGAGAATGCGCTTCAGCATGGCCTTAGGATGACCAGAAGGAAGGATAAAGAGCTTATTATCTCAGCCAGGCATGAAGATGAAAAACTAATCATTACTATTGAAGATAACGGCGCCGGCATGGATGCTGATGCTATGAACAAGCAGCTTGAAGAGGCTAATATCGGAAGGATCGAGATGGGAAAATCCATCGGTATCATGAATGTAAATGCCAGAATCAAGAGTGTGTACGGAAGGAGCTACGGAATCCGCTACGAAAGTGATACAGAAAAGGGGACAAAGGCTGTTATAGCCTTGCCTATCGTGAAAGATGCCGGAGAACCGGATGATGAAACCGAGCAATAAAAGGAGAAGTAACATGGGGTTGAAGTACAGAGTGCTTGCGGCAGACGATGAACTTTGGAGCCGTGAAAATATAAAAAGAATGCTTCCGTGGGAAGATTATTCTATAGAGTTTTTGGAACCTGCTTGTGATGGAGAGGAGGTTCTTGAAAGAATCCCTAAGGAAAAACCCGATATCGTTATTACTGATATCAATATGCCCTTCTTAAGCGGTCTTGAGCTCCTTGACAGGATAAGCAGTCAGTATCCGGATATTATTACTCTTGCTGTCAGCGGATATGATGATTTCCGTAAGGTCAAGGGAGTGTTTATGTCAGGTGGTATTGACTACCTTCTTAAACCCGTAAGCAGAGAACAGCTTGTTGATTCTCTAAGTAAAGCTTTAAAAACCCTTGAGGAGAGGGAAAAAGAAAAGGCTGACAAAGAGGACAGCCTTCTTAGGGAGAACTATGTCTCATCCTTCCTTGAGGATGATGAGTTCTCGTCTCTTTTAAATGGCAAGCTCTTTAGACCCGGAAAAGAATTTCACGTTCCAAGCACAAAGGTCTTTTCGGAGATATCCACTATTCTCGTTAAGTTTCACAATGTGGAGATACTTAAGCAAAGCTATGGCAAGGATGTTCTTAAGATGTCCTATGGCCTTAAAGAAAAGCTTAGGGAACTTATCGGCAACGAGAGAATGATAGTGTTTAACTATACGGATAAGGTTAATGAATTCATTATTGAGCTTAATGCAACTCCGGCGAGGCTCCATTTTATCGCAGACCGCATCCTGGAAGCTTTTCCCATAGAGAAGCAAGGACCTATCACTGTGGTTATCCATGACAAGGCGACTTCTCTTGATGATATTGCCGCAGTTTACCGCGAGATGATAGCAGATCTTATGACAAGAAATTTTGGAAATGAGCATAGCATAGTGCTGTGTACAGGTTCCAAAAAGATATCCGATCTGCATGACAGGTACACAAACCGTGTTGAATCTCTTATTACGGAATGCCTTGGCAAAAATGATATTACACAGGCAAGGAATATTATTTTGGAGACGGCGGGGCTTAATAAGTGCGACAATCAGAATTGGAGTCTGTTTGAGGTTACCCAGTTTACCACAAGAGTCCTTAATACTATTGCTGATGCCGACAGAAGCGGAGACAGCAGACTTTATGAAGAAGTTCAGGATGCCATTAACTATGGACTTAGATCTTTAAACAAAGAGATCATCATAGAGAACATAGAGCTTGCGCTGCAGATGGCATCAGGCCCTGATGCTACAGAGAGTAGCTCCATAAGCGAGCAGGTTGAGAGCGTTCACGATTACATTAAAAAGCATTACATGGAGAGGCTTTCGCTTGCGGATCTGGCGGAGCAGTTCTATGTTGAACCAAGTTATCTGTCCCGTAAGTTCTCCCAGAGATATAATGAGACCATCACGGCTTATATAACCGGATGTCGCATGGACAGGGCAAAAGAGCTTATGAAGGATGATGAAAATAAGCTTGAAGCCATATCTTTTGAAGTTGGATACGATGATTACAATTATTTCAGCAGAGTATTTAGAAGATTTGAAGGGGTGAGCCCCAGCGAATACAGGAAAAAGCAGGTAGGATGCTGAGTTTATAAATATAATATAAACAATACTTTATCGATATTTCATAATCTAAGCTAACACTATTTGCTATAATTTTATGTGAAGCGTCGAGCATATAATGGCAAATATGTGGAGGTTTTCTTATGGCAAAATCTTATGATTCTCTTGTATTTACCAACGATAATTGTATCGGTTGCAATAAGTGTATTCATGAATGTAGCTGTATGGGTGCCTGTGTTTCTTCTGAACCTGATGAATATGGCAATTCCAGGATCGAAGTTGATGGCGTTAAATGTGTTGCCTGCGGAGCTTGCTTTGATGCATGTGAGCACGGTGCCAGAGAGTATCGCGACGATACCGAAGAGTTTTTTGAAGACCTCAAAAAGGGTGAGAAGATATCAATCTTACTTGCTCCTGCTTTTATGGCAGATTATTACGACGAATACGAAAAGGTTCTTGGTGGCCTTAAAGCCCTTGGAGTAAACAGGATTATCAGCGTTTCTTTTGGTGCTGACATAACTACCTGGGGCTATATAAAATACATCACTGAGCACAACTATCTGGGCGGCATATCTCAGCCCTGCCCGGCAGTTGTAGGGTACATTGAGAGGTACCTTCCGGAGCTCCTTCCCAAATTATTCCCTGTACAAAGTCCTATGATGTGCGCTGCGATCTACTGCAGAAAAGAGATGGGCATTACTGATAAGCTTGCCTTTATTAGTCCCTGCATAGCCAAAAAGAATGAGATCGACGATCCCAATAACCACGGATACGTCAATTACAATGTTACCTTTGATCATCTCATGAAATATGTGAGAGAAAACAACGTATACGGCGCTCCTATAAAAGATGAGATTGAGTATGGACTTGGTTCTATCTATCCCATGCCCGGCGGACTTAAAGAAAATGTATACTGGCTTCTTGGAGAAAGCGTATTCATAAGGCAGATGGAAGGGGAAAAGCGTATGTATCACTTCCTCCAGAATAATAAGGATGTGATCAAAAACGGCAAGACACCTTTTCTTTTTATAGATGCGCTTAACTGCGAAAACGGATGTATATGCGGAACGGGTACGGATCCGGAGATAACTGAGGGAGATGAGCCCCTTTACAATATCTATAAGATAAGGGAAGGGGTTAAGAACTTTGAGAGAAAAAATGCTTGGTCTAAGAGGATATCTCCTGAGAAGCGTATGGCCGCTTTGAACAAGCAGTTTGAGAATCTTAATCTAAATGATTACCTGAGAAGATACACTGACAGATCAGCGGAATGTAAGCATAATATACCTACAGAGAGTGAGCTTAATGAAATATTTAATGCGATGAACAAGAAGGATGCTGCATCCAGAAGCATCAACTGCTCATGCTGTGGTTATGATACATGTAAAGACATGGCAACCGCCATATTTAATGGATTTAATCACAAGGAAAACTGTGTACATTACCTCAAAGACCTTGTTGAGTATGAAAAGGTTGAAGCTCAGGAAATGGTTGAAGAGGAAAAGAGAATACTCGGAAAGCAAAAGGACGATATTCTGTCTACTGTTGATACCGTTAATAACCGCTTTATTGAGCTTAATGAATTTATAAGCGGAATGGTTAAGGGCAATGACAGTAATGCCAAGGAAAGCTCTGCTATATCAGCAGACATAGCAAGAGTATCGGATTTCTGTAATACACTTGATGAATCCATTAAGCGTATTGTTGAGCACCTTGAGGAACTTGTTCAGAACAATGATAAGGTTGTTGATATTGCCAATCAGACCAACCTTCTTGCTCTTAATGCAAGTATTGAGGCTGCTAGAGCAGGAGATGCCGGAAAGGGCTTTGCTGTAGTTGCCAGCTCTATCACCAATCTTGCATCCGATAGTAAAGGAACGGCGGAAGGAAGTAGTGAAGCTAATAATAATATCAGAGAGGCTGTCAATATGATTGCCGGCGAGACAACACAGCTTCTTGATATAATAGAGAAGGTTACATCAAGAGCACAGAAACTTGCTGATTCCACTGATGAAATTTCTAAGTCAACAGAGCAAGTATCAAGTATAATGGAAGAAGTAAAGGAACAGCTCGGAACGCTTGCTCAAAATAACGAAGAGTGAGTATTTTAGGATGTTTTACATAAAATGAGGATGGGAGAAAACTAAATATGGAAAATGAGAAAAAGTTTGGGACAAAACAGATTGCTATAACAGCAGTTCTTTTGGCTATCTGCATTATAAGCCAGGTATTTAAGAATCTGAGCGTGTTTATCACAGGACCTATTATTAACGCCTGTATTGCTCTTGCGGTGCTTATGGTTAATCTGCCATGTGGCATAATCCTTAGCATCATTACGCCAATCACTGCGTACTTTATCGCAGCAAGTCCTATAATGTCTGCAGTTCCTGCGATGATATTGTTTATCATGCTGGGAAATATCGTACTTGCCGTTATGACATACGTTCTTATAAAGAAACCGTTAAAAAGCGCCGGAGGAAATCTTTTTACAGTTCCCAATATCATAAAGGCGGTTATAGCATCTCTTGCAAAAGGTGTATTTATGGGACTTACCATTTCGCTGTGGCTGCTTCCTACATTTATTCCGGTAGATAGTCCGCTCCGTGGAAGGCTTCCGATTTTTCAGAGGACATTTTCTTTGTATCAGTTCCTGACTGCCTGCATAGGATTTGCCTATGTATTCATAATTTATGCGGCTTTGCGCAAGTCGGAAACAAATTTTCAAAAAAGTGATAGTTAGTTTTTCTAAATTGTGCTAATTAAAATTAATCCAAGTTGATACAATGGCTTCGTAAACAGGAAATTTTATTTCAAACCTGTTTACGAAGCTTTTTTCATTTTCTAATGAGGAAACAATTCTTACGGGAGGGGAAATTCGGTGTTATTCAAAGGTAAAAGAATAGCTTTTTTACTGGCAGCGGTAGGCATGAGCGCGTTGATAGTGCTTACGGGGTGCAAGTCGGATAAGAAAGCACAGATAGATACAACGGACGGAATTACTAATATTCTGGACTATGTAACTGTCGATTTTAACGGTAAAAACGGAGAGGGTACAGCCTACGTCAATGTGGACTATGACGGAATAGAAACAGAGATGGTAGGCGGCGAAGATAAGATCAAAGATTTAGATGAAATGGATGATCTTTCAGAGCTTACCAAATATATCAATGCAGTTTCTTCAATGTCATTTAGCATAGACAAGAATTCAGGTCTTTCAAACGGTGATGAGGTTGTGGTATCCGTCACCTACGATAAATCAGCGGCAGAATCCGCTGGCGTTGTCTTCGGAGAGGAAACAAGCAGATCTTTTGAAGTGAAGGGATTAAAGAAATAACAGGGGTACAAATCAGGTTCGCGGATGGCACGAACCGATTTATATATTCATTTTTCTAATTTCCAAAGGAGGGTTATAGATCTATGAAAAAGAAATTCAAAAAGTTGGGAGCACTGCTCTTAGCCGGAACTATGGCAGCATCACTTATGGTAGGCTGCGGACCGGCAGCAGGTTCAGCACCTGCAGGATCAGATTCAGGTTCTGCATCAGGTGACAGCATCAAGATCGGCGTATCAATCTGGAGTTCAACCGACGTTCTCGGTAGCCAGTGCAAAAAGATCGTTGATAAGGCTGCAAAGGCTAACGGCGTAGAAGTACAGTACGTTGACCAGGGACACGTTTCAGAGCAGGTTACTGCATCTGTTGAGCAGCTTTGCGCAGCAGGATGTAAGGGAATTATCATTTGTAACTCAGCAGATTCAGAGATGACATCTGCAATCAATACATGTACAGAGCATGGCGTTTATATCGCACAGTTCTTCCGTATCATTTCTGAGGAGAACAGCCCTGAGGTATACAAGACAGCTTGCAATTCCAAGTACTACGTTGGAGCAGTTCATGAGGATGAGGTTACAAACGGATATACTCTTGTAAATCTCCTTCTTGAGAATGGCGACAGAACAATCGGACTTGAGGCTTGGACAGTTGGTGATGCCACATTCCAGCTTAGATGGAAGGGCTATCAGCAGGCAATCGATGAGTGGAACGCTGCTCATCCCGATGACAAGGCTACAATGACTGAGCCTGTATATGCTAACACATCTTCAGAAGAAGGTGCTGCAGCAGCTATGTCACTTTACAATTCAAATCCCGGTATGGATGCACTTATCGTAGCCGGCGGCGGTGGAGATCCCCTTGTAGGTTCTATCGGTGCTTATGCTAACGAAGGTCTTACAGGTAAGATTGACGTTGTATCAACAGACTTCCTTGATGACCTCGCTGATCAGCTTAAGTCAGGCGGAATGTTTGCTGAGTCAGGCGGACACTTCTGTGATCCTCTGTTTGCATTCTTCCTTGTTCTTAACGCAGTTAAGGGCAACTATGTAAAGGAAGAAGGAACATTCGGATATGAGATCCTCTTCCCTTATCTGTATGTATCATCTCCTGATGATTATGCTAACTATGAGAAGTATTTCGTAAACGATGATCCTTACACAGACGAAGAGATGGTTGAAATGGCAGGATACAGCTTTGATGATCTCAGCAAGGCAGCTTCAAACCTTTCAATCGACGATGTTATCTCACGTCACAGCAACTGATAAGTATATTGGTTTATAAAAGAAATTAGAAATAAAAGGTTACAGCAAAAAACTTGGATATGCCGTATTTTCCGCCATCCGGGGAATACGGCATATATTTAAAAAGGTAGTATCAAAAAGAAAAAATCTATGACAAAAACTCTTGCGGGAGGATTTTATGAGTAAGCTTCAAAAATTTAAGGAAAGTCAGTTTTTCGGACTTTTGCTTTTGGTCTTCATCGCTTTTGTCTTTTGGGCAATTTTTAAGATTCTTGCACCGGAGACATTTGGTGATTTCAACAAATTACAGACTTATCTAAAAACAGCTCTTTATTATGCAGTAGGTGGCTGCGGCCTCTATTTTATCTGCGTAATGGGACCTTTTGATATGAGCGTTGGTGCAAACATCGTGCTTTCATCGGTGCTTGCTGTAAATATGAGTAAACATTTCGGTTATGCAGGACTTCTTATTGCTCCGCTTATCAGCGGATTGCTTGTGGGACTCCTCAACGGAATTATATATATTAAGCTTAGAATTTCTTCACTTATCGTAACTGCAGGATTGTCTCTTGTTTACGAGGCACTTTCAATTTATGCCACTAACGGTAAGGAGGCTATACTTGCTCCTTCTTACAGAGCATTCGGAGATTATCCCTGGAACCTTGTTTTGGCACTTGCAGCATTCTTCCTTTGCGGATTCATCCTCAAATATACCAAGATAGGAACTTATACCTATGCCATTGGTTCAAATGAGGTTGTGGCAAAGAATATGGGTGTAAACGTAGATATGTATAAGGTTGTTGGCTTTGTGCTCTGCGGATTGTTTGTAGGTATCGAGTCAATCCTTACAATTTCATACGGAACATCAATGACAAGTGCATCAAACCTCGCATCTATGAGCCGTAACTTCCCACCTCTTATGGGAACGTTTTTTGGACTTGCATTTAAAAAGTACGGTCATCCCGTAGTTGCTATCGTGATCGGTGAGTTTATAATCCAGCTCCTTTTCCAGGGCTTCGTAGCTCTTGGAGCGCCTACAACGATCCAGAACGTAGTAACCGGTATTGTACTTCTTGTAATTGTAACTATGACTATTAAGCCTGTTAAGGGTGCAGTTGTTAAGTAAGGAGGGAAGACATGAGCGAAGTATTACTTCATGCCGAAGAAATTGATAAGAATTTTGGCGTAACACATGCCATTGATCATGTCTCTCTCGACTTTTACAAGGGAGAGATCCATGCGCTGATCGGCGAGAATGGTTCCGGTAAATCCACATTTACATCCTGTCTTACGGGAATATATCACAAGGATAGCGGTGAATTTATATTAAATGGCAGACAAATCAATGCAAAAAATCAGGTTGACGGAAATTATCAAGGCGTAGCGATCATCGTGCAGGAAATTGGCACACTTTCAGGACTTTCCGTAGCTGAAAATATCTTTTTGGGAAAAGAAAACGAGTTTACCAAATATGGCGTTAAGAATACAAATGCCATGAATAAGAAAGCTCAGGAACTTCTTAATTCCTATGGATTTAATTATATTAAGGCAACAGACCTCATAGATAAGTATAACTTTGAGGACAGAAAGCTTATAGAGATCGTTAAGGCAACACACTTTAAACCACAGGTCCTTGTTGTTGATGAGACTACAACAGCTCTTGGTGAGAAGGGTAGAAAAGAGCTTTTCAAGGTTATGAAGGAGACTAAGGAAGACGGAAGATGCGTAATCTTTATATCGCATGACCTTGATGAAGTTATAGAGCAGTCCGACAATATCAGTGTTCTGAGAGACGGTGTTTTTATAAGCACTGTAAAGAGTTCTGAAGTAAATTCGGACGATCTTAAAAAACTCATGGTAGGACGTGAGATGAGTAATAATTATTACCGCACCGACTACAATGAGAAGGTATCGGATGAGGTTGTTTTAAAGGGTGAGAACCTCACGGTGCCGGGAGAAATTGATGATTTCAATATAGAACTTCATAAGGGGGAGATCATTGGAATAGGTGGTCTTTCCGAGTGTGGAATGCATGAAGTGGGGAAAGCTCTTTTTGGAGCATCTTATTACAGGACGGGAAGCGTAACCCTTTCAGATGGCACCAAGATCAATGATATCAAAACAGCTATCGATCACAGCATTGCATACGCATCTAAGGACAGAGATAACGAGTCGCTTGTTATCAACGATACGATTCAAGATAACATCTGCCTTCCCTCTCTTGAAGATCTTAAGAGACATCATATTCTTCATGCTAAGGATGAAAAAGCCTTTGCAGAAAAATTTGCAGCTCAGATGAGTACCAAGATGCAGGGGGTTCATCAGTTTATGTCAGCTCTTTCCGGAGGAAATAAGCAGAAGGTTGTTTTGGCAAGATGGATCGGTAAGAACTCCGATATTGTCATCTTGGATTCACCTACCAGAGGTATCGATGTCAAGGTTAAAGCTGATATCTATCAGATGATGGATACCATGAGGAAAAACGGTAAGTCTATCATCATGATTTCTGAGGAAATTGCAGAGCTGCTTGGTATGGCCGATCGAATCATTATTATGAAAGATGGCCGTCAGAATGGCGAGTTTAAACGTTCAGAAGATCTGAAAGATACAGATCTGATTGCGAAAATGGTATAAGGGAGGCCGATTATGGAAAATGTAAACAAAGTGAAAGTTCCTTTCATGGAGCGGCCGATCATAAGAAATGTAATGCCTTTTGCAGGATTTCTGTTCATCGTCGTTCTATTTGCAATACTGACAAAAGGACAGCTTTATACAGTGGGAAACCTTAAACTTCTGCTGTCGCAGTCCTATGTACTTCTTATAGCGTGTGTGGGCGTATTTATGGTTATGACCATGGGTGGCCTTGACTTCTCCCAAGGTTCCATGCTTGGTTTATGTTCCGTAGTTGTATGCTATTTGTCCAATTATAATATTTTCTTAGCCATACTGTTTGGTGTACTTACAGGTGGCCTTATTGGACTCATCAATGGTTTCTTTAATGTAAAGAGAAAGATTACATCCTTTATTGTTACAATATGCAACATGTACCTCATTCGTGGTATCGTAGCCTATACCACAACCAAGACTCCCGTATACGGAGTTTCCAACATCACCTCTTATAATACACTTGGATTTAATCTGACCTTTACACTCCTGATCCTGGTTGTAGCTTTTATCGTATTCCAGTACACAGGACTTGGAAACAGACTTAAAGCGATAGGCGCTGGTGAAACAGCTGCAAGATTTGCAGGCGTCAGAGTAGAAAGTACAAAGATACTTGTATATACTGCAGCCGGAATGATCACCGGACTTGCTGCTTTTATCAACAGTATCAAAGTTGGTTCCGTAACCTCCACCGCTGGAAATCAGCTTGAAACACAGATAATGATCGCACTCGTTCTTGGAGGAATGCCTGTCAACGGTGGTGCCAAGGTTAAGTTTTATAACATTATCCTCGGTGCCCTTACTTACAAGATCCTTACCGCAGGACTTGTAATGCTTGGTATTGAACCCAAGACACAGCAGCTCATTATGGGTCTTGTATTCCTTATAATGGTTGCGGTATTCGCAGACAGAGAGACAGGAATGATAGTGAAATAATAACCATAGCCCATGCAACACAGTTACATATAAACTACGAACATAACACACATACGGCCGAGACCTTCATAGGGTCTTGGCCGTTTTTCTGTACAATTCGGCTTCGGAAGTGATTCATTTTCAAATGAATTACTTTCGGAGACTAATACAGGAAAAGACTTCCCACTATCAGTAATATAGCCATGAAGAAGAATCATAATAAATATTGTTAAAAGTGTTGCAATATTGTTGTATGTGGTATACAATTATAAATATTAAGAAAGGCTTCACAAAGGGGAGAGTATCTTTATAGGTGGAAATAATGGGGATTATAGTATGACATGGCTCAGCTTCTTGCTTCATGAGAAACTGGGCCATATCATGCTATGAGACATTGATGTCATAAAAATGATATAAATATACTTGTTTTTCAGGAAGAAATAGCGGATTTATCCGCCTTATAAAAGGAAAGATTAGGGGAAAGATATGAGTAACAAAAGAATATTGAGAGAAAAGATGGACAGACTTGTCAACGAGGCCACAATGGCTAAGGGGCTTGTCGATACATCTGATGCCAGTTATTTGGAAAAGTACAAAAACAACATGGAGACAGTTATAAAGCTTATCGACAGCGATACTATTCCGGCTTCAGACGGTGGAGTTATCGGTGCTACAAGTGCTTTGTCGGAGCGTAAAAGACTATCTTCTCTAATCAGTCTGTATGACGCTGCGGCTGATGTAGATCTGTATTACAGCCAGAATTGCAAAACCTGGGCTGTATAACAAGCAAATAATTGGTCATTTGTATGTCAAAAATGCAGAAATAGTGAACCTCATCCCGGGGGGAGACAAAATTTTTTTACATAACTTATAAGAGGAGAGGGGTATTATGAGAAAGAAATATTTCGGTATGATTATGGGCATTGCGACAGCTTGCCTATGTATGGCAGGATGCGGTGACAGAAAAGAACCGGATATCACTGAGGACGAAGTTTTTGTTATAAGCGATGAGGATAAGCTCGCCGCTTCTATTCTCGGTGAAGATTCTGCTGCGACTAATATGACCAAATCTAAAAAGGCAGTGAAAGAAGCTTCTGATACAGATAGCTCCGGTACAGAACCGGAGGGTGAGGGAAATGAGCCCAAACCATCTGAGTTAGGGGCTTTTTATGATGCATTTAAAAATGGAGAAGTTGAGCACAACGGCAGTTATTTCGTAAGAGTCGGCGATAAGGTATACTATCGTGTTTTCAACGAAGAAAGTATAGAGCGCCCGACCATTGGTGGATATATAGCGGAAAAAGACGAAGCGGTTCAATCCAAGATCATGAGTTATGATCTTAAAAGCGGAGAGACAGAATTTGTCACTACCACATATGGAAAAGGCGAAATGTTTATTGATGCAGAGGGCTTTGTTTTTTCAGAACCGTTGAAACCGGGCTCTGTGCTTAGTACTGTAGATGGCCCTGATAAAAGACCTTATCTTGAAGGTTCTCCTGTTGCGGTATCTCAGGACGGACTTGGAATAGTTACCAGAGATTATATAGAAAACGGCGAAGCAACCATAAGTGTTATCCATGCATATTATAACGGTGAAGAGATAGCCACCATAGAAGATGGAGAAGGCTACTATACAACAATCCTTGGATATGCGGGAAATAATTTATTTGTCATGAAGAGTTGTCACGGAGATAAGAAGTATTTCATTTCTTCTTACAATGAACATGGAAGTTGTACTGATTATGGTAAATTGAAGCTTGCTGCCGGTAATTTTTTGTATGATCCTGTTCCTGAGTTTGAGCAGCTTGTATGTAGTGACAGAGAGGCATATATAATGTTTGGCTATTATGAAGGAAGCGGACATTACTACTCTGGTTATGAACTATATAAGGTTGACATAGGAGTCAGAAGTAGCCTGTTATTTCTCGAGGTTGGAGATGCATCGGGAGCTTATACAGATTATGCGCCCAAGATTTATCTGGATGGAAAAGATAAACCGGTAAAAACCCACCATCTTAAAGGCGAGATTGGATTTGCGGGAAGCGGTGATCTTGTCTATTATTCCAAACCGGACAGCCCAACAGTAATTATGAAGTCCTTTGTTGCAAAAACTCCTGTAAACGGCGATGAAATCCAAAGTGTTGATGACTGGGTTGCTTTTGGAGATGATGCTTTTATACTGCTAAATGATGCTACAAGAGATAAGAGCGGCGATATAGGCTGGCGCTCGGCTTATTCCATCACTGAGACTAATTTCATCCACATTCCTTTTGGCAAGGATGATCTCAATGAAAATGGAGAGGCCATGGAAGAAGATAAACTTGAAACACTTAGTTTTGGAGAATAGAAAGAGTAGAGAAAATGTCAGACAAATCATTATACATCGATACTTTCATGTATACAGGAATCGTAAATGAGATAAAGAGCAAAGCGGCTGCTTGTAATCTTTCAGAGAAACCGCTTGATAGTGTGAAAGCATGGGATAATACAGATATTGGAGTGAAGATGAAAGAGGTTCTTAACAGCGTTTATGCTACAGAAGTTATCTATAAGAGCCAGTCATCACAATCTCTTCCTGCAGCTCTTTTTAAACTTCGTGATAGTATTACGTCGTTAGATAAAACCTTGTCTGACAGTCTTAAGGTTGATAGTGATAATAATGGGGAATAATCATGAGTAGTATAAGTGAGATGGAGCAAGAGATACATGATCTCGAGGAAAAGATTGAGAAATATAACGGTATTATCAATACGCTTAAGGAAAAGCGTGATGAATTAAAAACGGAAAGAGGCATCATAATTAATGATGCATATACGCCGGAAAAAATCTACGATATGACCCGGTCTTCCAAGTGGAGGGGGAAACGCGAGGAAGATGCCAAGGACCATCAAAACAAGATAAAGGAAAAGACCAAAAAGGGAATTACGGCGACAGGACAGCTTTTAGAAGATATTGAAACAGCAATCAATAATCTACTGGACAAGATAAAAGCATGTAAAGCAAGGATCAGGCATTTAAAACATGAGATAGAAAGATTGAAGAATCAGCAACAGGGAAATGATCAGCAGGGGAATAGTTAAAGGCAATTAGGAGAGAGTATATAATGGGAAAGAGATATGATGCTGAAGAAGTATCAGCTTTCATGGCTGATCTTTGTAGCGCGCTTAATGGATATAAAGCGGGGGCTCTGAACCTTGAAGCTGCCTACAATAAATATGTTCACAATAGTACATTTAAGGGAGTAATGGCTGATACAGCCAAAAGATGTATAGATCATGGACAGAGGAATCTTCATAAAGAAAATCTGGTGATCCAGAATAAACTACTCGCCAGATATAAGGATATGAAGGATTTATTCGAATACATGGTTGATTCATCTCCAAAAGCCAGGATAGATACAGACGTACTTGAAGACGTAAAGAAAGACTTTCAAGGCTATAGAAAAGTTGTATCTACGCATGGAGAAAATATAGAAGACATAGCAAAGTACCTTCAGGATAATTTTTCTGAAGATTGCGATGTTGATTTTACCCAGCCAAGCTATCAGGAAGCAAAGGATGCTTATAGCAAGTTTTCCGGTCCGAAAGGCTTTATCGATAAGACTATAGAGAAATTTGAAGAATTCGATGAAGAGGCATGCGCAGCGCTAACAAGATCCGGTATCCAAGCCTACATATACGATTATCAGCAGGAATTAAGGCAGATAGGAAATAACCTTCTTGGAATGAATCCTGCGACACCTAAGGTAGACGAGACTATACTAAAGAGTATTAAGCAAGGAAAAGCAATAATAGGGCCTGATAATAACGGCACTAGCGAAGAAAAAATTGCACTTTGGTTGTCAACAGATTATAAGATGACACCTGAAGATGTAAAAGAAGCTAAAGCGATAGCAAGCGCAGAACTAGCCAAGGTTCAATTTGAAAAAGGTACGCACAAACCGATTCTTAATACAGATGAGGATAAGGAACATTATAAGAAATATGTTGATCTAATGAATAAATGTTCTCCCATCGCTGCATTTGGTGAAGGATTTGGTGGTTTGCTTTCAAAATTAGGAATTGTTATAAGCTATGGAGTTGAAGATATAGTTGTTGGCGGAGTAGGTGAGATGGGCGCCACAATGATCGATAACTCTTTTGGCACAAATACATGGCAGGATGTACACGCTTTACGAGAAGAATTTCGGGCTGGTATCAACAAACTTGATAATAATTTAAGCGCAGCAAAGGCTAATGCTAAAATTCAGAATCCTGATGCATATATGGTCGGAGACATTACATTTAAGGCTATAATGTATTATCTGACCAATGGAATATTTGCCAAGTTTTCAGAAGGACTTAACGTAAGTAAATTTGCAGCTGTTCAGATAGGAGAAAATCTTCAGGACCTGATGCTGGATACCACCGGAGTGTATGCTGAACTTATTGAGGATGGTGAATTATCCAAATCTGATTGGGCCAACCTCGGACAAAATGTTCTTCAAAATGCGATGTATAATATAGCATTTTGGGAATTTGGAGAAGTTATTGATCTCATTTTACCAAAGAAAGTAAGTAGCTCTGTTGATTTAAATAAGATAGCCAATGGAGCGGAAGATGGTAGTGATGTTGCTCAGAGTTGTAAAAGCTCAAAGATTTCGCCTAGCAATCAATATGATGCCAATGCAAAACCAATGGGACATACTACCAATATATCTGCAAAAGCAGATGAAACAACAATAAGATCGTTACTAAGAGAAAATGAGGCAGCGGAAGTGTTGGCCCAGAATGGTTACAAAATTGAGCAAAATCCTGTTGTTAAAGGAACTAATAGGAAGCCAGACTATATGATTGAAGGAGAACTATTTGATTGTTATTCGCCTGAAAAGAATACTAAAGTAAGAAATATATACAGTAATATTGAGGAAAAAGTTATTAAGAAAAAGCAAGCTAATAGAGTGATTCTTAATCTCGATGATTGGGCAGGAGAAATTGATGATATTGTTAAACAACTAAATGATTATCCAATTCAAAATCTGGAAGAAGTTATGATTGTTAGAAATGGGGATGTGATTTCAATCTATCCGTAGGAGGAGAAATGTCAATATCAGTAACAGGACGAATTAAAGAAAAAAAGCTAAATAACGATTTGTATAAAAAATATATTTTAGAGTATCCATTATTTAAAAATATTATGTGTATCGAAGATAATGATTTTAGTTATATCGGAAAAAACTTTGGATATGAAATTAGCTATTTTGAAAAAAAAGCACCTTTCAATATTTGGGATTCTGAAATATTAAATCATGAATATGAATACTCTCAAATAATAATATTCGATTTACATAAAGAGATTGATTATATAGAAGCATATAAAAGCATTATTGATTTTTTTGTCTTTCTAAATAAAAAAATAGAATGTGAAATATTAGTGACTTCTGACGTGCATAACGATATTTGCTATATCAATCAAGATATTCAGTGGTCAGAAAGATGGGGGAACAGGTAATAAATTGAAAAAATGTTTTGCAAAAATCTGATTTGAAAGTGGAATGGCATTAAGACTGATAGTGTTTTTATGAAAATGTTTAGTGAAGAAGAATTAAATGAACATCTTACCGGAGCGGAAACTGAAATAAATACCTCACATTTGACAAGATAATGTATTTCTTGTTATTCTGATAGACGATTATAGTTTTAAAGGTTGTGAGAAAGAGGAGTACATATTTTTGCGGTCTAAAGAGAATGCGTCTGCGGTTTATCGCGCTGAGAGGACGCAGGCTTGCGAGATGTGGAAGGTAGCTTTTGAACCGGACACCCAGAAAGGAAACGGATTATCAGATTTCCAATAAGTGTCCCCGCGTTGTCTGCGTTATAAGACTAGGCATTGAATGATGCTTATTGAGGCAGAGCGTATGCTCTGTGAATTAAGGTGGTACCACGTTATTAACGTCCTTAGCAACCAACACGGTTGCTAAGGGCTTTTTTATTATCAGATAAGGAGAAAATTATGAAGAAAGAACTTGCCAAGACCTATGATCCCAAGGGTATTGAGGGTCGCCTCTATTCCAAGTGGGAAGAAAAGAAATATTTCCATGCTGAGGTGGATAAGAACAAAACACCTTTCACTATCGTAATTCCACCCCCGAATATCACAGGTAAACTCCACATGGGACATGCCCTTGATAACACCATGCAGGATATTCTTATCCGTTATAAGAGAATGCAGGGATACAATGCACTCTGGCAGCCCGGAACTGACCATGCCAGCATTGCTACAGAGGTTAAGATCATCGATGCGCTCAAGGCAGAGGGGATCGATAAGAGAGATCTTGGCAGAGAGAAGTTCCTTGAGAGAGCTTGGCAGTGGAAAAAAGAGTATGGCGGAACCATCATTTCTCAGCTCAAAAAACTCGGTTCATCATGTGACTGGGACAGAGAGCGCTTCACAATGGATGATGGCTGTAATGAAGCTGTCAACGAAGTCTTTGTCAAGATGTACAACAAAGGCTACATATATAAAGGAAGCCGTATCGTAAACTGGTGCCCTATCTGCAAGACTTCTATATCAGATGCAGAGGTAGAGTACGAGGAGCAGGCAGGACATCTTTGGCATATCAAATATCCTGTGATCGATGTTGATGGCACAGTATCAAAGACAGAGTTCATTGAGTTTGCAACAACACGTCCCGAGACAATGCTTGGTGATACTGCAGTTGCGGTTAATCCCGATGATGACAGATATAAGAGCTTCAAGGGCAAGAAGGTACTTCTTCCTATAGTAAACAGAGAGCTTCCTATTGTAGAAGATTCTTATGTTGATATGGAATTTGGTACAGGTGTAGTTAAGATCACACCCGCTCATGATCCTAACGACTTTGAAGTTGGTAAGCGTCATAACCTTGAAGTTATCAATATCCTCAACGACGATGCTACGATTAATTCAAACGGTGGCAAGTTCGCCGGCATGGACAGATATGCTGCAAGAGAAGCTATTGTAAAAGAGCTTGATGAGATGGGACTTCTTGTTAAGATCGAAGACTATTCTCACAATGTTGGTACACACGATCGTTGTCACACAACTGTCGAGCCTATGGTTAAGGCACAGTGGTTCGTTAAGATGGATGAGCTCATCAAACCTGCTGTTAAGGCAGTAAAAGAGGGCGAGATCAAACTTATTCCTCCGAGAATGGAGAAGACATATTTCAACTGGACAGACAATATCCGTGACTGGTGTATCTCAAGACAGCTCTGGTGGGGCCATAGAATCCCCGCTTACTACTGTGATGACTGCGGAGAAGTTGTTGTATCAAAAGAGGCTCCTACTGTTTGTCCTAAGTGCGGTAAAAACCACTTTACACAGGATCCCGATACTCTTGATACATGGTTTTCATCAGCTCTTTGGCCTTTTGAGACTCTCGGATGGCCGGGTGAGACTGAAGACCTTAAGTACTTCTTCCCTACAGACGTACTTGTAACCGGATACGATATCATTTTCTTCTGGGTAATCAGAATGATCTTCTCAAGCTATGAGAACATGGGAACCTTCCCGTTCAAGACAGTTCTTTTCCATGGTCTTGTAAGAGATTCTCAGGGTAGAAAGATGAGTAAATCACTGGGTAACGGTATCGATCCTCTTGATATTATTGAGAACTACGGTGCTGATGCGTTGAGGCTCACACTTATTACAGGTAACGCACCCGGTAATGACATGCGTTTCTATAATGAAAGAGTTGAGAACAGCCGTAACTTCGCTAACAAGGTATGGAACGCTTCAAGATTCATTATGATGAACATGGAAGATGGCGAAAAGAGCGCTATCCATCAGCCTGCTCCTGCAGGTCTTGAGCCTGTTGATAAATGGATATTATCAAAGCTTAACAACACCATCAAAGAGGTTACTGACAACATGGACCACTTTGAGCTTGGTATCGCTGTTCAGAAGGTTTATGACTTTATCTGGGATGAGTTCTGCGACTGGTACATTGAGATGGTTAAGCCTCGTCTCTATAACTCAGACAACAAGGAGTCACATAAGGCAGCCCTTTGGACACTTCAGACCGTACTTATAAATGCACTTAAACTCCTTCATCCTTATATGCCTTTCATTACAGAAGAAATCTTCTGTACACTTCAGGATGAGGAAGAGTCCATTATGGTTTCAGACTGGCCTGTATACAAGGATGAGTGGAACTTTGCATCTGATGAAAAGGCTATTGAGACGATCAAGGAAGCAGTAAGAGGAATCCGTAACGTTCGTACACAGATGAACGTTGCTCCTTCAAGAAAAGCAAAGGTATTTGTTGTAAGTGACAGTGATGAGGTTCTTGATATCTTCTCTACAGGTAAACTTTTCTTCGAGTCACTTGCTTATGCTTCAGAGTCTGTATGCCAGAAGAACAAGGATGGTATTGCGGATGACGCTGTTTCCGTAGTTCTTGCGGAAGCGACTGTATATATTCCTTTCTCAGATCTTGTTGATATCTCAGCTGAGATTGAGAGACTTACCAAGGAACAGAAGAAGCTTGAAGGCGAGCTTAAGAGATCACAGAACATGCTTAGCAATGAGAAGTTCCTTTCAAAGGCACCTGCTGAGAAGATTGCTGAGGAAAAAGAAAAGCAGCAGAAATATCAGCAGACTTACGACCAGATAACAGAGAGACTTAGTCAGCTTCAGAAATAATTATTATGAGAAATGAACTATTAAAAGGAGCGGCTGATTTTATCAGTCGCTCCGATAAAGGCGAAAAGATTTCCGTGGCGGAGTGTGAGGCGTATCTCAACAGCATTCCAAGCTTCACGGATAAACATACAATGCAGGATACGGTGGCCTTTCTTGAGTTTTTGGGTAATCCCGACCGCAATATGAATATCATCCATGTTGCAGGGACCAACGGAAAAGGCTCTGTGTGCAGCTACCTTTCTTCCATACTGCTAAAGGCAGGTTACAGCGTGGGAATGTTTACATCCCCGCATCTGGTTAAGATCAATGAGCGCTTTTGCATAGATGGCAAGATGATATCCGACGGAGTATTTGCTGAAGTTTTCATCGAGACATTAAAGCGCGTTGTGGAATATGACAAAAACGAGTATTTTCCTACATATTTTGAGCTTTTGTTCTTTATTTCCATGATTTTATATGATGTATATCCTGTTGATTATCTTATCCTTGAGACAGGACTTGGCGGCCGCCTTGATGCCACCAATTCAGTAGCTAATCCGCTTTTAACGGTAATCACGGAGATAGGCTACGATCACATGCAGTATCTTGGCAATACCATTTCGGAGATTGCGGGAGAGAAGGCAGGAATCATCAAGCCCTGGGTACCCGTAGTGTTTTTTGACAAGCAAAAAGAAAGTACTGAGGTTATCAAAAAGAGAGCCTTGGAACTGGATTCCAGAGCTATAGTTGTAGAACAGAAGAACATATATGACGTTACTAGCGTTTCGGAGGATGATGGGAACAAATACATTGCTTTTTCGTATATTTCCTTATATGATAAATATGTTGATTTAAAGCTTAACACCGAAGCGAGATATCAAGCAGAAAATGCCTCAGTTGCCGTCACGGCCGCAGAGATCCTTAGAAACGAAGGAGCGAATATTTCTGAACTTGATATCAGAGAGGGACTGATCAGTGCCAAGTGGGAAGCACGAATGGAACAGATTCGTCCCGGAATATATGTAGATGGTGCCCACAATGTGGACGGAATCACTGCTTTTATTGACAGTGCTGCGCATATTCCATCGGAGGGCCGCAAGATTCTTTTGTTTGGCATCGTTGGAGATAAGCAGTACAAGGAGATCATAAACAAACTGCTACTTTGCGGTGAGTTTGATTCAATATTTGTTGCTGTTCTTGAGACAGGCAGGTCTGTATCTGTGTCGGATCTTAAGAGCGCATTTGAAGAATGTAAGGATGAACACGGTATTATAGGGCTTCCCATCAAGTATTACACCAATGTCAGGGATGCCATCACAGATATTATTACCGTGAGAAAGTCCGGAGATACCGTCTTTGCGGCAGGATCTCTTTATCTTGCGGGACAGATTAAGTCCATGATGTGAGCAGAGCACTTGGCTTGGAATACTTAGCCGTGTGCGAGTTTTGATAGAAGAGGAAAGAAATGCTTAATTTTGAAGAGGAACTAAAAAAATTCAAACCCAGCCTCGAAATAGAGGATGCAGAGGATATTATTTACAACAGAGACCTTGATGATATGTCGGATGTTATAGTAGGGCTTCTCAAGGACGCCAAGGCAGAAGCGGATTCCGGAAAGAGGAGCAGATAATGGCAGTCAGCATATACAAAAAGCTCGTGAGCTTATCCAATGTCTTTTACAATGAAGGACTTGAAAAAGCCACTGTCAGAGATCTGACGGGAGCGATTGAGTCCCTTCATCAGAGCCTTAAGCTTGATAAGAACAACATAAACGCACGTAATCTCCTTGGACTCATTTATTATGAAACCGGGGAAGTTGTTGCTGCGCTCTCCGAGTGGGTTATCAGTAAGAATTTAAGACCTGATGACAATATAGCGGATGAGTACATGGACATGGTCAGAAACAGCCCATCCAAGCTCGAGGACATTAATCAGACGATTAAGAAATTTAATATAGCACTTAACTACTGCCATCAGGAAAGCTTTGATCTAGCCGTGATCCAGCTCAAGAAAGTTCTTTCGCTCAATCCCGGTTTTATTAAGGCACATCTTCTTTTGGCACTTTTGTATTTGAAGGCAGGCAATTGGGACAGAGCCAAAGTTGAGGTCAAGAAAGTCCTTAAACTTGATACTGGTAATACTCTTGCAAAGCGCTATCTCAAGGAGGCTGACAGTATGCTTCTTCCCGGAGAGAGCGGTAAGCTTGTATCCGATATCGCGGCGGGTTCCAACGATGAAGTTATCAGATATAATAGCGGTAATGAGATGATAATCCAGCCTCTTAAGAAATCCGCTCTTACCCGAACAGGATCTATTTGGGGCATTGTCCTTGGAATAGTTCTTGGAATCGCAGCGTCATGTTTCCTGATATTACCTCAGAGAATAGAGAGCGTTACAGCAGGTAATAAAGATATGATAGAGCGTATCAGTGAGGAATCTGATGCTAAGTCCGCACAGATCGGTGAATTTGAGCAGAAGATGGCTACAATGGATAAGCAGATCAAGGACCTTCAGGAGCAGGTTGCAAGCTATGAGGGTGTTGATTCAACATCTGCTTCCATGAACGCACTTATGAAGGCTGTGGACTGCTATGAAAATGATTCTTCCGATATAGAAGGAATAGCGGACGCTCTTAAGAATGTGGATCTTAATGTTATTAAGGACAGTGTTTCTCCGGAATTCACTGCTCTTTACGATACACTGATGTCTAAAGTCGGTTCACAGCTTGCGACATCATATTACAACACGGGATATGACGCTTATAAGGCAAAAAAGTATGATGAAGCCATTGCCAATCTTTCAAAGGCATATCAGTATGACAATACCAACGTCAATACTCTTTACAATCTGGCTAATGCATACTATGGTAACGGGGATATTGATAAGGCCAAGGAGGCTTACGACGCAGTTGTAACGGAGTTTCCCAATACTCAAAGTGCGACAGCGGCGCAGACCAAACTCGCCGAGATCAATAATTCCGGCAATGATCAATAGGAATAAATGGGGAAATGATAAACTTTTCAGATTTAACTTTTATATTCAGGTTTTTACCTGTGTTTGTTATAGCATTTTATCTTACTCCCGCCTCATACAGAAAATGGACCCTTTTGGTAGGTAGTTTGTTTTTCTATGGAGTGGGAGATATAAGGATGCTTCCGGTACTTGTGGGAGCAGTTATTGTCAACTATCTTTTTTCAAGAGCAATCAGAGGTGCAGATAAAAAGAAGCTTCTTCTGGCTTTTGTAGTCTGTATTGATGCATTGATGCTTGTGGAGTTCAAGATACTCGGACAGGTTGTTGACAATTCTCTTATGCCTCTCGGAGTCAGCTTCTTTGTATTTAAGATGATCTCCTTTCAGGCAGATACCTACATGGATAAGATAAAAGAAGAACCTACATTTGCGGATGTTGCAGCTTATTTTTGCATGTTTCCGCAGATTGTTTCCGGACCCATTATGCGCTTTTCGGGTTATGAAGACAATGATGTGATGGGAAAGGATGTAGGTAAGACCGAGCTTAAGGAAATTCTCTCTAACATTGAGGATGGACTTAGGTTTTTTGTGCTTGGTCTTTTCTTTAAAGTAATGATCGCAGATCATCTGGCAATGTTGTGGAATGATATAGGAACTATCGGATACGAGAGCTTGTCAACGCCCCTTGCCTGGATAGGAGCTGCTACTTATTCCATGCAGTTGTATTATGATTTCTGGGGCTATTCTCTTATGGCTGCGGGAATCGGTGTAATGCTTGGATTTCCTTTTGTGGTCAACTTTGATCAGCCCTATGCAGCAAAGAGCGTATCTGATTTTTACAGAAGATGGCACGCAACTTTGGGATCCTGGTTTAGAGATTATATATATATTCCTCTTGGAGGCAGTAAGGTCAAGGCTCCCAGGATTGTCCTTAATCTCCTTGTAGTATGGCTTATTACAGGATTTTGGCACGGAATAACTTTAAATTATATTCTCTGGGGACTCATACTTTTTGTTATTATAGTAAGTGAGAGATTCATTGTTTTTAAGCTTCTGCCTAAGTGGCTTGGCACGATAGTGGGTAAATTCCATGTATTTGTGCTTATTCCGCTTACCTGGGTGATATTTGCAATCCCGGGTATGAGCATGCTTGGGGATTATTTTTCAAGATTATTCCCTTTCTTTGGAGAGGCGGTAGCAGTCAATAACAATGACTACATCAAGAATCTCGGAATATACGGAGCGTTTCTTGCTATGGGACTTATCCTGTTGATTCCGGGAATCTACCAATTATTTGAAAGGAACAGGAAGAAGCCCGTGGTTACGATTATTTTGCTGATCGTGTTCTGGATATGTGTATACAGCTTGTCCAATTCCGCAGGCAATCCATTTATGTATTTTAAGTTTTAAGGAAAGAGTAGAAAATGAAACTGTTAAAGAATTGTCCGTTGTTGGTTGCGACAGCGGTGGTTTCAATAATTTTATCATGTGTGACTTTTGTCTTTAGAGACAGTATTTACAGCGATTACACGGTAGACTATGATTCTGCCAAGGCACCGCTTTTTTCTGTTATGATGAAGGGAATGGCTGATGGGGTATATCCATGGAACGGCGTTGCCGACATCAGAACTATTGATGAGAAATATGTATCAGGTAAAGATAACGAGAGTTTACAGGATGTTCAAGCTGATAACGGAATAGTTGAGGGGGAGACAGAAACAGATAATAATGCAGCACAGCAGAGTGATATTCCGGTTGTAAGTTCGTCAGAAGATCAGGATATATCAGAAGAGGCGGATGTTTCAGGAAATGATATTTCCGGTAACTCGGAAGAGGGAACTGAAGAGGGAACGGAAGAGGAGACGGAAACCTATGAGTTCTGTGAAGTTACTGATGATTATTTCGAGGACGCCCTTTTTATCGGAGATTCCAGAACTGTAGGATTATCTGAATATGTAGAGGCGCTTGATTCAAGAGCTACCTTCTATGCCAAGGTTTCTCTGACCATATATACTGTTATGGATAAGCCCTTCCTTAAGATTGAGGGCAGTAAGACCAAGAAGACTGTAGAAGAGGCGCTTTCTGAGAATAGCTTCTCCAAGATTTATATAATGCTTGGCCTCAATGAGATGGGTACAGGTAACGTTGATACTTTCTATGCCAAGTATGCAGAAGTTATAAGCAGGATCAGAGAGCTGCAACCCGATGCGATAATCTACATCCAGGGAATAATGCACGTTACGGCTGATAAGAGTGATAAGGATAAGTATTTTAATAATACAAATATAAATGAGAGAAATGCAGCTATCGCAACCCTTGCAAACAATCAGGATATCTTTTATCTGGATATGAATGAAGCGGTTGATGATGAGAACGGAAACCTTCTCAAAGAACTGTCTTTTGATGATGTTCATCTTCGTGCATCATCCTATGAAAGATGGCATCAATATCTTTTGCAACATGCGATTGTAAAAGAATGATGGAGAGTGATAAAATGGCAAGAGAGATGACTTTTAAGATGGAGAGGCCGGGACTTCTCAAAGAGGGAGATCATGTTACGGTTACAGAGGGAGTACTTCCAAGTAACTATTACTATACGATAGATCCGTCTCTTGCGATGTCCGGTAATTTCCCTTTTCGTGAGCGTATGCTTGAGAGGGAAGGCGTTGTGACCAAGGTTGAAGAGAACGCCAGAGGCTTCTACGTGACTGCCGTATTTGGTCAAGATGCTTGATTATTGCCCGCAAAGCTTGTGCTGATCAAGTGGCAATAATAGACATATATTATATGATTTACAGGAGGATGCATACATGCAGTATGTAAGTACAGACAAGGCGCCGGCAGCAATCGGACCTTATTCACAGGCTATCAAGGCAGGAGATTTTCTTTACGCTTCGGGACAGATACCCATCAATCCCGCAACAGGTGAGATAGATACAACAACTATCGAAGATCAGACTAACAGAGTATGTCAGAATATCGGTGAGATCTTAAAAGCAGCCGGAACAGATTTTGATCATGTTGTAAAGACAACATGTTTCCTTGCTGAGATGGGAGATTTCGCTGCATTTAACGGCGTTTATGAGAAATACTTTACAAGTAAGCCCGCAAGAAGCTGTGTAGCAGTTAAGAAGCTTCCCAAGGACGTTCTTTGTGAAGTTGAGATTATCGCATATCTCGGAAATTAATCTTTATTTATATTTGCAGTAAAAGAGGAATCGATGAAGTATAGATTTGTTGCAGCAGTATTGGTTCTGTCTGCTGTGCTGACAGGCTGCGGTTCTCTTGCCGCCGGTCGCAATGTTAATTCCGGCTTTGCGCATATTGACAATTGTGAGTATTCGGAAGCTATTGAGAGTTTTAGCACTGCGCTGGAGAGCGGAGAGGACGAGTGCCTTGCGCACAGAGGTAAGGGCATAGCATATCTTCATAGTTACAATTACGAGCAAGCGGCTGAGGAGTTGCTTGCTTCTCTTGCTGCAGATGAAGGAATAGTTGATGACATGGATTTTGACACCAACTATTATCTTGCAGAAGCTTACATGAAGCTTGGGGAGTTCAACAAATCCAAGGAAATATACGACGCTATTCTTGATCTGCGTGGAAAGGATGCGGACGCTCATTATCTAAGAGGTGTCTGTCAGCTTGCTGCAAATGATCATGACAGCGCATACAAGGATTTTTCCAAGGCTATCTCATTAAAGGCCAAGGATTATTCCATGAGGATCAAAGTGTATGAAGCTCTTGCCAAATACGGATACGAGGATGAGGCAAGGAATATACTTCAGACTGCTTTCGACAGCGGTAACCAGAACATGAGTAACTACGAAAAGGGCCAGATATCTTTTTATCTTGGTAATAACGCGGATGCGCAGAATTATCTTGAGGCTGCCAGAAGTGAGCGTGATCAGGACAAGGAGCCCGTAGTTCTTTTACTTGGTGCAACCGGCGAAAAACAGGGTGATTATAACTACGCTATAAGCGTATATAAGACATATCTCAGTGAGAATCCAACAAGTGCAAGAGTATATAACCAGCTTGGTATGTGTCAGATAAGGCAGGGAGATCCGGACGGGGCCATAAGTTCTTTTGAGGCCGGACTTGCCATCGATGACAGAGCAATGAAGCAGGCGCTTATGCTTAATGAGATCACTGCATATGAGCATAAAGGGGAGTTTCAGGTCGCTGCTTCAATGATGGAGGAATATCTCAAAGCGTATCCGGAGGATTCGGAAGCTGAGCGAGAGAATGTCTTTCTTTCTACGAGGTGAAAAAGTTTATGAAGGTATCGGTATATAATGATTGGGATCATGTAGCCAAGGCGGAGGCTGCCGGAGAGGATGAGGTAGTTCTTGCCTGGGATGGGGAGTACAGAAAGGGCGATATAATTGAATTTGCAGATATAGAGCCCGGTAAGTTTTATGTTGTTAAAGTTGACGCCGCAGTTGATGAGGCTTTTTGTCTTATTGAGCAGGACACAGTTTTGTTTCCTGTTCCTTTTTATGAGAAAAAAACCAGCTATAACCCACTTGCTTTTTGCGGGAACAGACATCTTGTGACCATACGAAAAGCAAGGGAGTATGAAGTTAACAGCTACAAGAATCTTGCACTTAATCCTTTTGATCAGCACGAGTTTGCCGGAGTATATCCACATGCAAGCGCCAATGTTGAGACAAGAGGAGAGGCTGTTTTTGCTGCAAGAAATGCTATAGACGGATGCATCGCCACACTTTCTCACGGAGAATGGCCGTATGAATCCTGGGGAATAAACAGACAGGATGATGCTGAGTTTACCCTGGATTTTGGAAGAGAAGTTTCTTTTGACAGGATCGTGTTATATACCAGAGCGGATTTCCCGCATGATAACTGGTGGACCGAGGCAACGTTTACATTCTCTGACGGCAGCAGTGAGACGGTCACAATGGATAAGAAAGTGCAGGAACCGCATATATTCGATATTTCCAGAAACGGTATCAGATGGATCAAGCTGGGTAACCTTATAAAAGCAGACGATCCCAGTCCTTTTCCTGCTCTTGTACAGATAGAGGTATACGGAAAAGACAATTGAGGTGGGGATATGGCGATTATCATTGTCAAAGATTATCTGTCCAAAACATCCGGCTGCGGAGTATATGCCGGATATCCCAATATATCAGACAGAGATAAGTGGGAGGCACTTCCTTCTGAGCTTAGCACAGCTCTTGTTCAAAAGGGTGAAGAGGCCTTAAAAGAGCCTTGGAGCGAACTTCTTATCTCTGATTTTCGCGAGTTTTCAAAGTCCGGCAACAGAGTCAGATTTGAAAACAAATATTTTCCCAGAAGAAGGAAACTTAATAATCTTGTTATGGCAGAGTGTGTTGAGAACAAGGGGCGTTTTGTAGATGCCATTCTCGACGGTCTTTATCTTATTTTGGAAGAGAGTACCTGGTGTCTGCCTCCTCATAACAGCTATATTAGAGACGCCAAGCAGGAGCCTATGCCGGATGTGACAAGGCCCATTATTGATCTTTTTGATGCGGAGTCAGGTGCTGAGGTTGCTTTCTGCGAGTATCTGCTTAGGCCTGTTTTTGAAAAGATAAGTCCCTTTATAAGCACTTATGTCAATGAAATACTTGATAAGAGAATATTTGAACCCTATTTAAATAAGCATTTCTGGTGGATGGGAGACGGAAAAGAGCCCATGTGCAACTGGACGCCCTGGTGCACTCAGAATGTCCTTATTTGCGCTCTTACAAGACCAAGTGACTATTTTGATGAAGCTACGCGCAGAACATTCCTGGAAAAAGCAGCGGTTTCATGTGACTACTTTCTTGATGAATATGGTGAGGATGGCTGTTGCAATGAGGGAGCACAGTATTATTCTCATGCAGGGCTGTGCCTGTTTGGATGTCTTGAGCTGATTTTGGGAGCTACTAACGAGGCTTTTTCCGGAGTTTATTCTGAGAAGCTGATAAGAAATATAGCAAACTATATAGTTAAGATGCATGTATCGGGGGATACCTACATTAACTTTGCGGACTGCAGTGCTCATCCGGGAAGGAGAGGAGCCAGAGAGTTTCTCTTTGGAAAGAGGACGGCAGATAGAAGCCTTGCGGGTTTTGCTGCCGGGGATTTTTGCTCGGAAAGCATGGATGAGAGGCTTATTTTGGAGGAAATCAATCTCTTTTACCATGTTATGCAGGCTTTTACCTACAGAGAAATGACTGAGAATACTGACCCTGTCATCAGATGCGAGGATTCCTGGTTTGCGAGTACAGGGCTAATGGTTGCAAGGGATGACTGTTATACGCTGGCTGCAAAGGCAGGAAATAATGCTGACAGCCACAACCACAATGATGTAGGCTCATATACGATCTACAAAAATGGCAGACCGTTTGTTATAGATCTGGGAGTTGGAACGTATACCGAGAAGACTTTTTCCGATAGGCGCTACGAGATATGGACCATGCAGTCCAAGTACCATAATCTGCCTACTTTTTGTGATGACTCCGGAAAAGAAATCATGCAAAAACCGGGAGCGGAGTATGCTGCCGGGGATGTGACATGTAACCTTGAAGGTGCGGATACCTGTGGCCTGTCTATGGACATAGCCGGAGCTTACGGCGATGAGCGTATTCGAAGCTATAGAAGAGAAGTTTCTTTTGACAAAAATAAGTCTATAACCGTTAGGGATAATTATGACGGGGACCTTACGGCATATGTGAGCATCATGACCTATGAAGAACCTGTCTATGAAGGCGGCAAAATATCTGTAGGAAATCTTGGAACTATTGAGATTACAGGCGGTGCTGTCGCAGATATAGAGGAATGCCCCGTAAATGATGAAAGGCTTAAGATTTCCTGGAAGCACAGCGTATATAGGATAGTGATACGTATAGAGTCATCAGATGCGGGCGTATCAGAGCTTATAATTAAGTTTATATGATCTGATATGACAATAATAAAAAAGTACAAGTTCTCTTGGAATTAAGTGCAAAATTGTCATGTTTTTTGAAAGAAAAAACATCTGATAAAAGAAAATAAAATGATACGATGAATGTGGCGCGGATAATACTGTTATGTATAGATCTGCGCCACAGTTTACATGGGGAGAAGCTTAGAAAACACGTAAAGAGAAGGGATTATTATGAGAAAACTTACAAGCAAGGAAGAACAGTGGGTTACAGATACACTGCGTAAGATCGGGGATAAGATGGAGGTTGTGACTAAGAGAAATCTTGGCGCGATCCCCTATACTACAGATGAAAATGGAAGATTTGATGATAAATCAAAGACTGATATCTGCTGGTGGACCAACGGTTTCTGGGGCGGCGAGATGTGGCAGCTCTACAAACTTACAGGAAATGAAATGTACAAAGAAGAGGCGGTAAAGGTTGAGGAGATGCTTGATGAGAACCTCATGAATATTGAGGGGCTTGATCATGATAATGGATTTAAATGGCTCCCAACCTCCGTATGCAGATATAAGCTTTATAACAACAAGGAATCCTATAACAGAGCACTTCTTGCTGCTACCAATATGGCGGGAAGATTTAATATTGTGGGCAATTTCATAAGAGCCTGGAACAATTGGGACAACGTGGACAGAAGAGGATTTGCCATTATCGATTGTATGATGAATCTGCCTCTTTTGTACTGGGCAAGCAGTGTTACCACAGATCCAAGATTTGAGATGATCGCAAGGGCTCACGCAGATACTGCCGGAAAAGCTTTTGTAAGAGAGGATGGCTCAGTTAATCATATAGTTATCTTTGATCCTGATACAGGTAAGATAGTTGGAAAGCCCGGCGGTCAGGGATACAAGGAAGGCTCATCCTGGACAAGAGGACAGAGCTGGGGAATCTACGGATATGCCCTTAGTTATAAATACACTGGTGAAAAGAAATATCTTGATATATCAATGAGGATTGCAGACTATGTAATGTCTGAAATTCCGGATTCCTATCTTGTACCGATAGATTACAGACAGCCTGCCGATGTGGATCTTGAGGATTCAACAGCTGCGGCTATTACAGCTTCCGGACTTATAGAGCTATCCAAGGCTTTGGAAAGATATGATGAAGCAGGTACTTTTGGCGAAAAAGCAGATAAATATCTTGAATGTGCGATCAACCTTCTTAAGACTCTTGATGAAAAGAGGATAAGCTGGGGAACGGATACGGATAATCTTCTGAATAACTGTGCTGTCGACTATAACGGCGACGGACATAACATGTCAATTATCTACGGAGATTATTATTTCATAGAGGCAATGATGAAGCTTGAGGGTAGTGCCCTTGAGATTTTCTGATGCCTTTTTTGACTTAAGGAGGGTTTCATGTCTTTTAAACCGGTATTTACAGATTATGAACTTAGCCCATATACGGGACTTACAAGAGAGAGCTGGATAGAAGCTGCTAGATATCTTCTTGGAGGAATATTTGGCAATATTTCTGATCCCGGGAAGCCTGTGGTTATGCCAAGGTATGAGACTTTGGTCACGTATCCTTCCAAGGATGCACCAAAGTGGAGATATAAGGCTGAGATTTTTGAGGGCCTTACCAGATCTTTTTTCATAGCAGCGCCTCTTATCTGCGAAGAGCCGCAGCTTTCGCTAAACGGCATTAATGTAAGAGATTATTACAGGAATCAGGTGCTTCTTGCGGTTACTCCGGGAAATGACAATTACGTCTACAATTATTCCGACATGCAAAAAGAAAACCCGGGGGATGAATACGCTATCTATCAGCAGACTGTTGAGACTGCGGCTCTTGTTATATGTCTTTTTATCAGCAAAAAAGAGATCTGGGATACCTATTCACAGGAAGAAAAGGATAGGATAGCAGCCTTTTTGTCAGATTATGCCCACAGCTATACAGTGCCCCAGAACTGGCGCCTTTTTAACATGCTGGCTCTGGCTTTTCTTGATATGAACGGATATGAGATAGACAAAGATATTATGCGAGATCACGCTCAGAATATCTTAAATTACTATGTTGGGGATGGATGGTACAGAGACGGGCAGTCCTTTGACTATTATTCCTGCTGGGCATTTAACATGTACACAGCTTTTTGGAATAACTGGTACGGATATGAAAAAGAGCCTTATATAGCGGATAAGTTTGAGGAAAACTCAAATAAGCTTATGGAGACCTATCCCGACTTTTTTGACAGGGACGGTTTTACAAATATGTGGGGCAGGAGCGGCATCTACAGAAATGCAGCGACAAGCGCTTTTGACGGCAATCTTATGATGAGAAACTCCAAGGCAAATCCGGGACTTGCAAGAAGAATCTGCTCAGGGTCATTACTTCAGTTCCTTACAAGAGATGACTTTTTGATAAACGGAGTTCCGACCCTTGGGTTCTACGGGCCTTTTACGCCATTGGTTCAGAGTTATTCCTGCGCTGAATCTCCTTTGTGGCTTGGGAAGGCGTTTCTATGTCTTCATTTACCCAAGGAGCATCCTTTTTGGACAGCCAAAGAAAATAACGGAACATGGGATAAGCTTTTAAAAAATGAGACTAAGGTCACAACCTTAGATGGCCCCGCTCTTTCTTTTGCCAATCACGAAGCTAACGGCATGACCGAGCTTCGTACAGGTAAGGTGGTAAAAGAAAAGAGTGATGAGCATGGAATGTGGAATTATTCAAAGCTGGTCTATAATTCCAAGTTCCCTTGGGAGTGCGCCGTACGAAAAGACGCAGAATCCCAACAGTATGTTATTGGATATATCGATAAGAAAACAGATGAGACTGAATTCGGAAATGCCAACATTATCAAAGCCAATGCGACTTTCTGGCATGGCGAAAAAGACGGCATATTGTACAGAAGACAGTTTTTTGACTATGAATTAAATACAGAGACCCATTGGAAGACAGCAATGAATCTGGCGGATTTTGCGGTGCCATACGGCATGATAAGGGCAGATAAGATACGTATGTACAGAAATCCCTTATACATAACTCTTGGTGCGTTTGGCTTTCCGGATAACGACACTAAGATAAGTTTTAAGGAAGAAGGGGATTATAAGGCTGTCATACTAAAAGGTTATGATCACACGGGAAAAGAGAAGCAGCTGTGCTATACCATCTTTGACGGATGGGATGAGATAGAAGTTATAAATAGCACCGGTACCAATCCGGACAGCGAGAACTCTATTCTTCTATGTGCAAAGACCAAGAGGCTCAAGCAGTACGGATATGAGAAGTACTTCCTGATCTCTCAGGTTATTACGAAGGAAGACCATGAGGACTTTGCGCAGGATGATATTTTCCCTATTAAGGAAATACAGTATGCGGACAAGGAAAAATGCGGCGGTTACGGAGAGGTTGTAATTGCGCTTAAAAACGGAGAAAAAAGAGTTGTGGATTTCTACGGAATTGAAGGGAATATGGCGCTTTGAGGGACTTTATGCATACATGAAAATCCGTTGACAGTGGTACATTGATTTTGTAAAATAATAACGCATGATTTTATTTGGATGCAAAAAATTGTTGGGAGGGTTTTTATGTCCAGAAAAGCTACCATTACGCAGAAAGAGATCGTAAATGCGGCGTTTAAGATTACCAGAAAGGAAGGCTTTGAGCAGATCACGTCGAGAAAGCTTGCGGCAGCAGCCGGATGTTCGACACAGCCTATTTTCCGTATTTACGAAAATATGGATGCGCTTAAAAAGGACGTTTACGATAAGGCAGCAGCCTACTACGAGGATTACTATAATGAGTGCGACAAGAGCCATGATGTACCTTTTGTAGATCTGGGACTTGCTTACATCGGTTTTGCACAGAAGTATCCTCATCTTTTCAGACTTCTTTTTGTCTCAGAACAGGGAACTGAGAGCAAGACTATGTATGACCTTGTGAACGGTTCTTCAGAGAATATTGTTAAAGAGATCAACAGAGCTTCAGCCAAGGGCGTTGCCAGTGCGCAGCAGCTCTTTATGCAGATGTGGATCTTTATCCATGGGGCAGGCTGCATGGCTGTCACAGGTGACTATGATCTTGACACAGAGGCTTCAGTTTCAATGCTTGAATCAGCATATAAGGCGTTCAGTCTATGAAATTCGAGAGCGATGTTGATGTAATTACCAGAATAAATGAATGCTATTCCAAGATGAGTAAGGGCAAAAAGAATATTGCCACTTATATATGCGATCACTACGAGCAGGCTGTTTTTATGACTGCAGCCGAGCTTGGTAAGATAGTTGGAATAAGCGAATCGACGGTTGTCAGATTTGCAATGAGTCTTGGATATAACGGATATCCTGCTTTTCAGAAGGCGCTTTCTGTATGGGTTACGGATAAGTTCGGATCGGTTGAGAAGGTTGGCAGGAAATTTGGCAAGAGCAACGAGGGAGAGATTCTTTCTACTATCCTGCGCTCTGACATATCCAATATTGAGCACACCATCAATAATATTGACGTGGCGGCATTTAAGACAGCAGTTGATATTATTTTGAAAGCCAAGACTTTATACATTGTTGGACTTAGAAGCTGCGAGCCTCTTGCGGACTTTTTACACTTCTATCTCAACATGATAAGAGGCAACAATGTCCTTATCAAAACAACCAGTGTTACCGAGATGTTTGAGCAGATGATCAGAATTGGTGACAGGGATGCGATCATAGGTATCAGCTTCCCAAGATACTCCATGAGAACTCTTAAGTGCATGGAATTTGCCAATGACAGGAATGCCAAGGTTATAACCATAACAGATTCCGTTCATTCACCAATGAATCTGTATTCATCCTGCAATCTTCTTGCCAAGAGCGAGATGGCATCTATCGTTGACTCTCTTGTTGCGCCGCTTAGTGTTATAAACGCTCTTGTAGTCGCACTTTGCATGAGAAAGCCCAACGAAGTTAAGGCGGACCTTAAGATGCTTGAGGAAACCTGGAACAATTATCAGGTGTATCTCAATGATGAGATAGATTTTGCATCGGACGATCCCATGATGCTTGGACCACTTAGGAAGAAAGAAGAACCGTAAATGAAGAGAATTGCAATTATCGGCTGTGGTGCAGCCGGGATGATGGCGGCGCTTGCCGCTGCTAACAGCAGCGTAAGCGTCACTATTTTTGAGAAAAACGAAAAACCCGGAAAGAAGATATATATTACGGGAAAGGGCCGCTGTAATGTGACAAACGCCTGCGATGGCACGGATTATTTTGACCATGTAAAAAGAAATCCGAGATTTTTGTACAGCGCCTTTTATGACTTTGATAATAATGCCGTTATGGACTTTTTTGAAAGTAATGGCTGCAAACTTAAAGTAGAACGCGGAGACAGAGTATTTCCGGTTTCCGACCATTCATCGGATATCATCAGAACTCTTTTTAATGCTGTAAAAAAAGCAGGAGTAAAGGTGTTATTTGACACAGAGGTTCTCTCAGTTGAGACAAGTGCAGGCGCTGTCAGTGCCATTACTTATGCTGACAGATCAGCAGGCTCCGGAAAGGGCAGCAATGCTCCTATTATGAGAGAAGAATTTGACAGTGTCATTGTCTGTACAGGTGGCGTTTCCTATCCTTCAACAGGGTCAACCGGCGATGGATATGAATTTGCAAAAAGCGCAGGACACTCCATAAAAGAACCAAGACCTTCATTGGTCCCTTTTGAAACCAAGGAGGACTGGTGCAGAGAACTTCAGGGGCTGTCACTTAAGAATGTGGGACTTAAGCTCTTTTTATCCAAAAAAGATACAGATAAAAAAGGCGATAATACAGACAATACTAAGAACAGCAAAAAGAAAAAGCCTGCATATGAAGGCTTTGGAGAGATGCTCTTTACACATTTCGGAGTAAGCGGACCCTTGGTTCTGACTGCAAGCTGTCATTACGAAAAAGATATGAAGGCAGAGCTTGTACTTGATCTTAAGCCGGCGCTTTCAGAAAAGCAGCTTGATGCGAGGGTACTTAGGGATTTTGAAGAAGGACTGAACAAACAATTCAAAAATGTTATAGGAGGTCTTTTCCCTTCAAAACTTGTTCCCGTTATGATACGCTTATCCGGAATAGATCCGGAGAGACCGGTCCATGACATCACCAAGGAAGAGAGACTTTCTTTCGTAAGCCTTATTAAGAATCTGCCCATAACTGTCATAGGGACCAGAAGCTTTAACGAAGCCATTATCACCAGAGGCGGAGTTGATGTTAAAGAGATTAATCCTTCCACTATGGAGTCCAAGCTTATTAAGGGACTTTATTTTGCGGGAGAGGTTATAGATGTTGATACTGAGACAGGTGGCTTTAATTTACAGGTTGCCTGGTCTACGGGACATCTTGCCGGAACAAGTGCCGGTACTATATGATTTTTTTACAGGAGAAAGAGATGAGTAAACAGATTGCGATCGATGGACCTGCAGGAGCAGGCAAAAGTACAATAGCAAAGAAGGTTGCGGCCATCCTTGGCTTCATATACGTGGACACGGGAGCAATGTACCGTGCAATGGCTCTTTACATGATAAAAGAGGGTATTAATCCGGGAGAGACAAACAAGATTGTCGATAAATGCAAGTCTGCGGATATAACAATAAAGCACGAGAACGGAGAACAGGTTGTTTATCTCAACGGAGAAAATGTAAACGGTCTTATCAGAACGGAGGAAGTTGGTAATATGGCTTCTTCTGTCAGTGTTATCGGATTCGTCAGACAGAAGCTTGTAGAGCTTCAGCAGAAGCTTGCAGCTGAAACTGACGTTGTTATGGACGGAAGGGACATCGGAACAGTTGTGCTTCCCGATGCGGATCTTAAGATATACCTCACAGCGAGCTCCAAGGTAAGAGCCGAGAGAAGATATAAGGAGCTTACAGAGAAAGGTGTTTCCTGCAACATAGATGATATCGAGAGAGATATTGTGGAGAGAGACTACAGAGATATGCACAGAGAGATATCACCTCTTAAGCAGGCCGATGATGCTGTTTTGATAGATTCTTCAAACTATACGATAGAGGAAGTTGCTAAGAAGATAATCGACTGTTATTCGAAGGTGTGAAGAGTCGCAAGCGATTTTTTGTTCTAAGCACATGAGATGAAAGGACATTTATGGAAGTTATACTTGCCGAGCATGCGGGATTTTGCTTTGGTGTTACCAAGGCGGTAGAGACCGTATACGAACAGATCAAAAATAAGCCCGGTAAAATTATTTTTACCTACGGACCTATCATACACAATGAAACCGTTGTTGCGGATCTTGAGAAAAAAGGCGTAAAGGTCATTGAGACTGTTGAAGAACTCAAGGGTGTTACCGATGGGACCATTATCATACGTTCCCACGGAGTGACAAAAGAAACTTATGAAAAACTTGAGGCGACCGGACTTGAGATCATGGATGCCACATGCCCTTTTGTAAAGCGCATTCACAAGATCGTTGAGGAAGAGAGTGAGAAGGGTAAGAGCATAATTGTAATTGGCTCTGCCAATCATCCGGAGGTCGAGGGAATAGTAAGCTATTCAAAAGGCGAAGTTTACGTGGTCGACTCCCCTGAAAGTGCCGTAAACTTTGAAGGAGACAAGACCAAAGATTACACAATAGTGTCCCAGACTACATTTAACAAGAATAAATTTCAAGAAACCGTTGAAATCTTTAGGAATAACGGTTACAATATTAATATTGTGAATACTATATGCAACGCTACCGAGGTACGTCAGACGGAAGCAGAGGAAATTGCATCCAGAGCTGATGTGATGATAGTAATAGGTGGCGCGCACAGTTCTAACTCCAGGAAACTGTACGAAATATGCAGCAAGAAGTGTTCCGATACATATTTTATTCAGACACTGGATGACTTGCATTTAGATATAACTAAAGCGGTTAAGCTAGTGGGGATTACCGCCGGGGCATCAACCCCAAAGAACATTATCGAGGAGGTTCAGAATTATGTCAGAAGAAACTTTTGAACAGTTGCTTAACGCATCTTTCAAAACAATTCATACAGGGGAGGTTGTTGAGGGAACTGTTATTGACGTTAAGCCTGACGAGATCATCCTCAATATTGGATACAAGTCCGATGGTATCTTAACTAAGAACGAGTACAGCAACGATAACAGCATTGACCTTACAACCGCTGTAAAGGTTGGCGACACAATGGACGTTAAGGTCCTTAAGACCAACGATGCGGATGGACAGGTTATTCTTTCATACAAGAGACTTGCCATTGACAGAGGCAACAAGAGAATTGAGGAAGCATTCAACAACAAGGAAGTACTTACAGCTAAGGTTGTACAGGTACTTGAGGGTGGCCTCACAGTAGTAGTTGATGAGGTTAGAATCTTCATCCCTGCGAGCCTTGTTTCTGATAGCTATGAGAAAGATCTTTCCAAGTATCAGGATCAGGAGATTCAGTTCGTTGTAACTGAGTACAATCCTAAGAGACGCAGATACATCGGTAACAGAAGAATGCTTGTTACTGCTGAGAAGGCTGAGCAGGCTAAGAAGCTGTTCGATACTATCAAGGTTGGCGACATCGTTGACGGTGTAGTTAAGAACGTTACAGACTTCGGTGCATTCATCGATCTTGGTGGAGCAGACGGTCTCCTTCATATCTCAGAGATGAGCTGGGGACGTGTTGAGAGCCCTAAGAAAGTATTCAAGATTGGCGATACAGTTAAGGTTCTTGTTAAGAGCATTGACGGAAGCAAAATCGCTCTTTCAAGAAAGTTTGATGATGAGAATCCTTGGAAAGATGCTACTGAAAAATATGCAGTAGGCAACATCGTTAAGGGTAAGGTTGCCAGAATGACTGACTTCGGTGCTTTCATTGAGCTTGAGGCAGGAATTGATGCACTTCTTCATGTTTCTCAGATTGCTAAAGAGCACGTTGAGAAGCCTTCAGACGTACTTAAGGTAGGTCAGGAAGTAGAAGCTAAGATCGTTGATTTCAACGAGGATGAGAAGAAGATCAGCCTTTCAATCAAGGCTATGTTCGCTCCCGAGAAGGAAGACGAAGCAGCTGAGGAAGAGGGCGACGTTGTATCAGTAGATATCGACAAGGTTATCGCTGAGCAGAACGAAGAGAACTAATTTATTACAGTAGAATTTTTGCACGGGCAGCAAATCTTTTTGCTGCCCGTATTATAATGCTATGAAACAACTTACGAGAACGCGAACTGAATATATTGATATTGCGAGGGGCGCCGTAATAATCCTAATGCTTATAGGACATTCGGGCGCTCCGAAGCTTTTAACGCAGCTTATATATGGTTTCCACATGCCGTTTTTCTTTATGCTTTCAGGACTTCTTTATAACAGAAGCAAATGGGAAGAAAAAGGTTTTAAAGAGCTTGTAGTAAGTAAGTTCAAGGCTTATCTGATACCTTATTTTATTCTGTGCGGAATAAATATAGGACTTGAGCTTATATATGATCTTGTTTCGGGCTACAGCTTTGATGAGTTTACGCAGGAAGGCGCAAGAAGCATATTTTGGGCGCTCTATTCCTACAGTACGAAAGCGAGAATGGGCACGAGCGTACCGCTTTGGTTTTTGCCCTGCATCTTCTTAAGTACGATAGTGGTATGGGCTGTTTTCAAGATAAAGAACAGAGTACTTAAAGTCGCTTTGTTTGCAGGCTTTTGGGCAGTTAATATAGCCCTTAATATGATAAATAGCCCGATACTTCCATGGCACATGGGATTATCCCTTATCGGTGCGGGCTTTATGTTTGTGGGATTTTATCTAAGATTTATTTTTGATAGATTGTTTTCCGATATGTATTCTTATGAAAGTTCAAGTAAGACGGACGAGGTTATGCTGCTTGGTCATTTAAAGAGAACATTCTGTTTTGCGACTTTTATGCTATCTCTTGTGGCTGTATTCGTGCTTTGCACACTTTCTAACGGCAAGGTTGACATCAATATGAGAGAGTTTGGCAAATATCCGGCATTGTTTATTTTGGGGAGCATTTCAATGTCGGTGTTCGTACTTTTTTTGTTTAAGAACGTGATCAGGAAAAGCGCGGTCCTTAAGTTCTTTGGGCGCAACACCATAGTGATCATGGGCTTTAACTACACGATAAATTTCTATAGCAAGATCTTTTGGCAAAAGAGTATTTTAAGGGGAATTGTCTCATATAATTGGATCATTGTTTGCTTGCTTGATGTTGTTTGCTGCGCTGCATTGATAATTGTGAAGAAGCGGCTTAAGTATGCTGTTATAGGTTGATCGAAGTGTTGTATTTAGGCCGCCATCGTGGTAAATGGCAGAGGGAGTGCTGTTCTTGTTTGAAGCTGGTAATCTATGAAATGATTATGGCATGTCTATAAGTATTATTTCATGTTTTGCATGTCACATAAGAGAGGCATCGAGATGTCAATCAGCAAATCTGACATGTATTTTCAAGTAAAAAGAGAATATGCATGCCGATAATTAGGCTTTGCAAATTTTGAAATGGAAATAAAGCATGTAAAAGTCGGAGTTTGTAGAAAATACATGCTAGTGTACTTTAAGAGCGGGCATGTAAATCTCTGAAAAGTTTAAATTGTCATGCCCGGCGGAAATAGAGTTGACATGCATTTCAATGGAAAAACAATATTTACATGCCGCTGCCAAATTTAACCGGCATGCATATAAGAGGAAACCGCTCAAATACATGCCAACGTAAAATCATGCAGGCATGTATTATCACGATAATTGCCAATATGCATGTCACAGGGATTATTTATGACATCATAGCACCGGTTTAGGAACAGTGGTTATGGTTTTGGTTATTATATTACGCTTATACAAAAGGAGAAGAGAAAATGAAAAGAGTAAGTTTATTACCTGTACTGGGGCTATGTTTATGCCTTGTCGCGTGCGGAAGTAAAGCATCCGCGCCAAATGCCGTAAATCCGGCAGGGGAGTCTTCACGAGGCGCCACTGATTCGTCAACTGCTTCAGAACAAGCAGGCGAAGTGGAATCCATAGACAGCGAAGCGATGGCCGACGGCAACATAGAGTCAACCACTGAGAAGTCTCAAAGCCCATATGATATATGGAGGGACTACGTAGACGGAAAAGACAAAGCGGAGATTACGCTGGATGAAGAGTCGGAGAGGCTCTATTCAGGCTTCTTAAAAGGGGAAGTGGCTGCGGAGTGCATGGAAGATTGTACTGAACTTTGCAATGAATTTTCATTGCCTTCCGATCAAAAAAAATATACACTTCCGGAAATCGAAAGTATGATAGAAATCGATCGTTCTAATATCGTGACAGATACAAAATATCTTTATGAGAACTATCTTGATATTGGACTGGATGGTAGCTATGAGCTTATGGTTGATATAACAAATTTGGAGGATCCGCATGGTTATGGCCTGTGTTTGATATTAAAGAATTATGACGGGAAATTGAAAATATGCGCTATTATGGATTGTTGGGCCAGATGTAATGCATTTATAACTTATCCCGGAATAGTAGAAACAGGAGGCTCAGGCGGAGCTATGTCTCACAGCGGATCTGAAGGATATCTTGATGCTGACGGCATGTACCATCTGTGGTATTCTTGGGATTCATATGGATATGAAACATATCATGAGAGGCCGGATGAAGAGATAAATATTAATGGGGTTAGGATTGGCGGAGATGACATTAGAATGTTCGTCAATTCATATACTTTTTATGATGATAAAGATTATGTAACTATAAATATTGAGTACATTAATCCTGATAAGCAACGTGATGAGAATTCAACAGATTTAGACGAAGCCTATGAAAAAGCCGTTGAAGCGTTTATTGATCCGGGAGAGAAGCTTTGTACCGAAGAAGAGATAAGGGACATTATAGAGAAATATCGTAAGAAGCTCGGAATCTCCGATGAAGTATATACGTATGGGGATGAACTGAAGCCGGAAGACGACTAAGCATGTTTTATGCAATAACG